>Ga0316207_10001403_pt1 | contig 29907 bp, 38 predicted proteins | sample 6weekpyrite_MG_FD_204943 | JGI IMG/M metagenome (GOLD analysis project Ga0316207, IMG submission 204943) | Microbial mat bacterial communities from mineral coupon in-situ incubated in ocean water Damariscotta River, Maine, United States -... | ecosystem: Environmental > Aquatic > Marine >...
AAGAAGAAGCCGCTGAAGAAGAAGAAGCCATGGAGCAAGAAGAAGCCGCTGAAGAAGAAGAAGCCGCTGAAGAAGAAGAAGCCGCTGAAGAAGAAGAAGCCGCTGAAGAAGAAGAAGCCATGGAGCAAGAAGAAGCCGCTGAAGAAGAAGAAGCCGCTGAAGAAGAAGAAGCCGCTGAAGAAGAAGAAGAAGAAGAAACTATGGAGCAAGAAAAAGAAGCCGCTGAAGAAGAAGCTGATGGAACTGATTCCTCTTTTAAACTTTTCGAGAGAAACGATATCTTCAAATATTTTAATTTTGATGGTACGTTAAAATGTGACGACACTGATGAGTTTTTAAATTTCATGGATACGTGTATTGATCACAACAACACATCTGAGTATCCGACATCTATGCATCCGATATCTGAGCATCCGACATCTGAGCAACCGATATCTGAGCATCCGACATCTGAGCAACCGATATCTGAGCATCCGACATCTATGCATCCGACATCTGAGTATCCGACATCTGTGCATCCGACATCTGTGCATCCGACATCTGTGCATCTGACATCTATGCATCCGACATCTGAGCATCCAACATCTATGCATCCGACATCTATGCATCCGACATCTGAGCATCCAACATCTATGCATCCGATATCTATGCATCCGACATCTATGCATCCGATTTCTATGCATCCGACATCTATGCATCCGATATCTGTGCATCCGACATCTGAGCATCTGTCATATGGGGGGACGTCTTTTGATCATAAAATATTTAAGCCTGTGCAATTTAATAGTATATCACATCACAAACCGACATTTATGCATCTGTCATTCAATGGTGCGTCTTTAAGTCCGAACAACACAGAGAGTTCACAAATTACTATTGCTGGAGATAAATTCTCGGAAGAATATGAAGATATATCCAAAAAAATGCGAAACCGCAATGATAGGATATTTAAAAAATTTTCATCGAATGTTGATCATCATTTTTATGATTCAAAATAAATCATATACCTTTTTTTTTCTTTTACATTTTGTGGCGAAGATGAAACCAACAATTGTTCGTAGGAAGGCAAAGAAGAATGAAGTATTTTTTTGTTATGACTCATTGCCATGTATAAATAAATTATCTTTTCCAAATCTTTGGGTGTAAATACTATTTTCTTTTCACGAGAATGCGATATGAAAAAATTCACGACATATGCCGAGAGTTTTTTTATATCTTTCATGGCATTTGGGAAAAGAAAAAATTTTACATTTACCTTAGATTGATTAGCATAGATATTTTCGGATTTCATGAAAAGATGGAGATATTCATAGACTGAAGGATGAACGTTTATGTGATTCTTTTTTAATTCGTTTTTTACAACGGAAATCACATTTGCTTGAGAAAAATCTCGCAATACAAAAAGGAAAGGAAAACATTTGGACAAATCGGAATTCGCTGCAAAAAATTGTTTGCTCATATGCACTGGATCTCCTGTCACAATCAAAACGATTTCACCTTTGTGTTTTTGCAAGAAAGAAAGAATTTCTTCTTTTTTATTATCTCGTTTCGAATATAATTCTGAAACATCAGGGGAATCTTCTATAATCAATGTTCCGTAAATGTTTTGTTCCAGAATTTTTTGTGTAACTTTTGATAAAGGAATAGTGACATTTTTAGAATCCAAAATAACGATACCCGAGTATAAGAGTGCTTTTTGAATCATATATGCTAATGATGTTTTACCCGAACCCGGAAACCCAAGCAAAGAAAAATTCAAACATCTTTGACTTGCGATATCTGGATTATTGGCAAAATGGACCAATAAACTGAATATTTCATTCAAAATATCTTTTTTTTCGGGGAACTTGTATGAAGATTCTTTCAATAATCGAATCAAGGAATCGAAATTTTTTTCCATCCATATTTTTTTATTTTTATGAAGAAATAGGAATATATCATACTTTTTTTTCAAAAATCTTTGTTTCGAGAGATCACAGGCGTGTCGATACAAATTGTCTTCTGTCATTTTAAAAAACATATCTGGCGTGGACAAGTCATTTAGAGTTATGACAGATTCGTCTTCTCGATTTTTTTGTTGAGACAAAGAGGTGAAGTAATTTTGTTCTGTGGATTTGCACTGCTTGTTGATTCTCAGAATTACTCGAGATAATTGTTTGGCGAGATTGTGTGCCATTGAAGATTTTAATTTGATTTTGAATGAATCATAAAAGGTTTTGTCTTTGAAAAGATGTTCTATCGAGATAATCGGGATTTTGGAAAGGATACCCTTTTTATTGTTTTCCATTATGCACTTAAAGTAATCATCCTGTTTTTTATTTTGGGAATAGGAAGAAGTTAATATGGAAGATGAATTTGCTTTCATGTTGATGATGAAGAAAAACAAGGAGGTTATTCTTTATTCTTTATATTTTATTTATTTTTCAGTTTATTTTTTTTTTGGGGTAAAAGAACCATTTTGAAGCATGAAAATCATAATATCATCTATAAATTCATTCTGACCTCCTATAAATTGTGCTTTTCCGTCTTTGATTTCCACTACCGCAGGAATAGTGTTTTCTGATAATTTTAATACTTTTTTTAATTCTTTCTTGTTCGAATGCGTTTCTATTTCTAGAAATGTGAATTGCATGTGTAATTTATTTTCGAGATTAGCGCAAATGTTAAAAATCGTTTTGCAATGAGGACAATTATAACTTCCATAAATAATGTAAAATTTTTCGTTAATTGTCATGATGTTGAGTTTTTATTTTATAAAGAGGTTTTTTATTATTTATCCAGATTATCAAGAACATGCACATGGTCTATGATAGTTCCTATCTGCTTTGATGTAATTTTTGAGTGCCTTGTCGCTCCCTTTCCAATTTTTAGAAATTTGAATCGCCCTTTTTTGATAATATCCTTTTCCCAATGTTGTTGAATTAGATGTAGTGATATTTTTATTTTTTTTAATCTGCGAGATTGCTTTGGATTTCACGGGTGCTTTGGATTTCACGGGTGCTTTGGATTTCACGGGTGCTTTGGATTTCACGGGTGCTTTGGATTTCACGGGTGCTTTGGATTTCACGGGTGCTTTGGATATCGTGGAGGGTTTAGATGTGGGAATTTGTATATGATGAATATTTCGAATGGATGAAGAAGGTTGTGATGATGTGATAACTTTAGAATTTTCTTTTTCTTTATTTTTTTTAGCAATTTCTTGTTTTAATAATTTCGCCCACAGTCTCAAAGAATCACTGTTTTGCAAATGATCTCTGACAGGATTTTTTTGATTAAATTCTTTGTAATGTGCTCTACAGTCTGGACAAGGAAGAAGTTCACCAAGTGAGTGAAAAAAATCGTTTGCTGCTTGTTTCAATTCATCATCTGGTTGATCACCATATCCGTCGATAAAGAGATCGATTGTATACCAAACTTTTTCCCCCCACACTTTTGGCGAAGGGCCATTTTTCGATACTAGTGGAGCGGAAGTACTTTGATTCATAATTTTTTTTTTATTTTTTTTTTCAATTTATTTTTAACAACAATATATTTCTTTTCTTGCGTTGGAGTTTGTTCTTGATCGACAAATAAAAATAAAAAAAAAGTAATATTTATTTTTTCACACAGAAAGTAAATAAAAATAAAAATAGGACTAAATAAAGAGATTTAAGCATCATGCAACATCATGATAAATCACACGGAGATAAAAGAAATATTGAAAATGGACCTCCTTTCTCTGCAACTGACATGATTCTTTTTCAACATCTTTCCAACAAAGAAAAAATAAAAACTCCGGATGACATGGGATCTTTTTTGCAATTACATCCATCCGACGAGCAAGCTTCTTCCCAGTCTTCGAGACAAAAAAGTGATTACGGTTTCTTTGGTAATGTCCACGAAGAAGAAAAGGAAAAAAAATCTAATTTGTTCAATTCATATTTACAAAATGAATTTGATAGATTTTCATCTGCAGAATCATATAGCCCGAAATCTCGGGATTATGATAGATATAGAACCCATGATAGAGACAGACCCCACTATAGAGACAGAGCCCATGATAGAGATAGATCTTATGATCATAGAGAAAGAGAACACGACAGGGAATCCCATGATTACAGAGAAAGAGAACGTCATCATCCGGACACCCCACCGTCATCTTCTGGATCCGTAGAATCCGTTTATTTTCATCATGATCGTGAAAAAAAAGTTGAAAGACAGAAGGAAGTCTCTTCTTTTATTCCATTACAACCGAGAAATTCCACCAGACCTGATTACTTTGATGAAAATATGAATAGAACATCCACTCTCATTCAGAAACAACATGTATTCGGGAAACTACAAATGTATGAAGCTAACGGATACAAATTAAGCGTAAAACTTTCCCCAGACACGCCTTTAAGTGAACTCCAAATGGAATTGGATTTTATAGAAGAAACGGAAAATAGTATGACTACTGTTAACAATATGAGAATAGGATTGTCAATGTTCATGGGAAGTGTAGAGACAGTAAATGGGTATTTTCTTGGGGACGTAATACCATTGTCTAACTGGAGTGAAGATACTTTCAAAGAAAATCCATATGCGTTTGATCCTTCTTTGAGGAGAATTTACAATATGTATTGGAGAAATTCGTATCAACATCCTCTTTTAGAATTGGGAACAGCATTGGCGATGTCGGCAGGAAGTCACATGGTCAATCAATGTAAAAAAGATCCAAGCAAATTATTAAAAATTGGTCAATATGCAACTAATAATAGAATGGTCAAAGGAGCTATGAATATGATGGGCATTGTCAGACCATCTATGTTGGACCCATTTGCTCCTCAGGCTTCTGTTCCCCATCCTCAGGCTTCTGTTCCCCACCCTCAGGCTTCTGTTCCCCATCCTCAGGCTTCTGTTCCCCATCCTCAGGCTTCTGTTCCCCATCCTCAGGCTTCTGTTCCCCATCCTCAGGCTTCTGTTCCCCATCCTCAGGCTTCTGTTCCCCATCCTCAGGCTTCTGTGCCTCGTCCTCAAGCTTCTGTGCCTCGTCCTCATGCTACGATGTCCAATCCCCCGACAATGATGTCTGGAATGACAAATGATGTTCCGGATCCTATGCTCGCACCCCCGGTGAACAAAATAGGCCCACCCCCCATGGCATCGTCTTCACAACAAACGCTGCGCCCGGGATTCAGACCCCCATTTTCTTCCAATGTTCGCGGAGAACCAGTATCTGCTTTGCCAATCAGTTAAAAACAAAATAAATATTTTTTTATTTCAATTTCCATTTAAATCTACATTTTTGGTTAGTACAAGTCGCAAAAATTGTCATCGGTTCATCCCCTCCACGAATTTGTAGAGGCATAAAATCCGAAGCGGAACCACATTTTCTACATTGAAGTAAAGGATGACCATCCTCTGCGATATCGTTTGTCAATTGGTCTATCAAATTTTTAAAATTTGATCTTCTGATTTCTCTCTGTTTTAAGTATTCATTGATATCGAATTTTTCTTTTTTTTCGGAATCTTTGACACTAAATATATCATCCTCCATATATACCAAAACCTCAGGATCGTATTTTTTAATTAACTCAATGTCGAAATGAAATTTATGCAGAAGTGCTGTGCCGAGATCTTCATACATTTCCGGATTAAAATTGCATCTGATGGCCAGTTGGCGTTCTATTTGTTCTGGTAATTCATCTTTTTCTTGTTGACAAAATATATCGGAGATTAACATGTCCCTTACTTTTTCGATTAAATTATGTCGATAAATAGGATCGATGTTATTAGAGCCATAAGAATCCAAAAACCATTTTCTGTTTGTTTTATTGTGTAAAAGCTCCTTTCCTTTTTGAATTTTTGCTTTTTTTTTCGGAGTTTGTTTGCCTTTCGGAGTTTGTTTGCCTTTCGGAGTTTGTTTGCCTTTCGGAGTTTGTTTGCCTTTCGGAGTTTGTATTTTCATCTTTTTTTTGATTTTTTTTTAATTATATTCATTGTTTTGAATAACATTAATTTTGATTTCGATTTTTTTCATTCTTTCATTTTTTTTAATTTTGCACAAATAAACAAAAAAAAATGCCAAAACAAAAAAACATTCGTGGTGAAAGAAATTTTCATTTGACCACTTTATTGAGTTTTGACGTCGGAATACGAAATTTATCTTTCTGTGTACTTCGGCAAATGTTTCCGGAAGATATCATTGATCTCATTGATGACAATCAAGTTGATGAAGTTCGAGAGACGGAAAAAGAAATATCTTTGTACTCTTCCATCTCTTTACAAAATTGGGGATGCATCGACATACCGAAAGAAAACAATTCTAATGTGCGCAATGTAAACACCTTACCGATAGATACACTGGTACGATATACAATACGATCTCTCGATGATAGATTCAGACAACAGATTCAAAAAATAATGTCTGAAGATCAAAAAATTAGAATTCTCATAGAAAATCAACCGAATCGATCTCTTCGCATGAATGTTGTTTCATACACAATAGTTTCTTATTTCGAAACACTCTTTACTCTGGGAAAAAATGAGGGGGATATAAGTTGTGCAAAGAAAAGAAATATGAAAATTGAAATGGTGAGTGCTAAGAAAAAGTTGATACTTTGCGATCAAATGAGTATTTGTAAAAAAAATCCCAATTACAAACCTCGCAAAAAAAAGAATCATGACTCTTTCGATGATAATCTAAATTCTTTGGATGGGAAAAAAAAATCGAACCCTAAAAAAAAAATCACCAAAAAAAAAAAAAATCAAGAAGAATATAGAAACAACAAATGGAGGGCGGTGGAGGGATGTAAGAAACTTCTTGATGAAGTATGTGTGAACGAAGAAATGAAAAATCTGTTTTACAAATCAAAAAAAAAAGATGATCTTTCAGATTCTTTTTTACAAGGCATTTACGTTCTATCCAATTCTTCTTGAATCCAATTTTTCTTGAATCCAATAAAAGAATTCAAATTTATTTTTACTCACATTCTTTAAACAAAAGAAAGAACATAATGTCTTCTTCTTCCATATTTCATCGAAAACAAAAATCATCGAAACCCGAGATGTGTTCTACAGAGAGTCACTTGAAAGAATTAGAAAAACAAGTTACCGAAATATATCCACGAAAAATCGATTCATTATTGAGTTGGAAAAATTCCATCGCAGAATCGGATGCTTTCGATGATGAAGATCGAAATTGGGTCGAAAAAAAAATAAATGATCTGCGAGAACAATTTCATAAACTCGACAAAGAGTATGAATTTAAGAATTCTCTATATAATGAGACATTGAAAGACATGGAATGGACGTTGGAAGTTCGCGAAAATACATTAAATCAAGTAAATAACGAATGTAATATTTTCGAAGAACATCCTGATCTAACAAAATTATTTGCAAAAAAACAAATCGAATTGATGAATCAAACTGTCAAAATTCGAGAAAAAATAAAATAAAATAAAATAAAAAAGATTTATTTTTAATATTGTTTTTATGCAACATTCTTTTGACCACACAAACTAAAAATATGAAGAGGTATACCAAACTGCAATTGATACCCAACGAAAATTTGATTTTGGATTCTAAAAAAATAAATCATATCCATGAATTCTTAAAAAAAATATGGAAAACGAGGTATTTGACTCCGAACCCGATCTCCATGCCGGTTTCTTTGGAAAGAAAAGATCTTGATTTTTTAAAATCTCATCAGGACACCTATGTAGTTTCCGAAAAAACAGATGGTGTTCGATATCTTTTGATTTGCAATAGAGATTCTTCGAAAAATTTTTATTCCGTCATGGTGGACAGAAATTTTAATTCGTACGAAGTAGAAGTGATAGGAAATAATTCATTTTTCGAAGGATCTATTTTTGATGGAGAATTAGTGTGGGAATATTATTCAAATCTACACCCACCGCGACAAATGTTTTATGTTTTTGATGTTCTATGTTGCAAAGGAATTGACTGCCAAACTGAAAATTACATCCAAAGACTGGAGGTCATAAATAATACTTTCTCATATTCAATGAGTCGAGAAAAAGATTTGAAATTTTCCAAAGAAGAATGGATCACAAAAGCGCAACAAATTTCACGAGAAGAAAATAAGATCATTTCACTCCGAAATAAAAATAATTTAGGATTTTCGTCAAAAACATGTTTCCGTTTGAGCAAATTCGATTTTTTGACGAGACATTCTAAAAATATCGTTCATAATCAAGATGGACTCATATTCACTCCGATTGACGAAATAATAAAAAAAGGAAAAAATGAGAAAGCTTACAAATGGAAATGGAGTCACAGTTTGGATTTTTTATTCAAATTTTCTTTTAATTGTGAGATCGCTGGAGAAAGTAAATGGGACATTGATATTTATTTGCAACACGAAGGGAAGATCATTTCTCATCGGGACATAAGATCCCGAGGTCTTTTTCTGAGATTCTGCCATGATGGAAAAGATAAGGAATTTAATGAAATGCTGTCCAATTTTTCTGAATTTCGAATTTCGGAGGATGATAAATTTTTGGATTCATTGACATCTCACTTAATCAGTAAAAACATCATGAAATACGAAAAAATTATAGAATCGACTCTTCGTTGGTCTGACGAAAAGAAGGTATTCTTCATTCATCCCAATACATTGCGAAACGACAAAAATATCCCCAATGGTCTCGAAACCGCCGCGAGAACCATGATCAATGTCAGAGAAAACATAAGCATGGAAGAAATTCGAAATTCTTTCTCTCAGAATAATAAATAAAGAAACTTTAAAAATAGCATTATGTACAAAATTCAAACAGATCAATCTCCTTTTTCACAAAGGACATCACAAGGTTCTTCTACGAGTCGCTATGGACAAGGGCAGAATAAATATGGTTCTTCACAAAGATCACCAACAAAAAAAAAATGTTCTGATGAAATAAAAAAATATGGAGAGTATCATGCCCATTTTATCAAATGTTCGAGAACTGCGCATCTTTCGGGTTCTGGCGGGGAAATGAAAAATGTCATATCTTCTCTTTCCACTTTTGCCACGAAACTATCGGAAAATCGAGAACCTGGGAAAATGACCTTAGCCGAGTTAGATAATTTTACCAGTACGGATCTCAAAAAGAAATTAAAAGAAAAAGGATTTCAATTGATAATATTTTCTATAAAAAATGAAAAGAAAGAAAGAATCGTCAAAGGATTCGCGTTTGTCTTCATGAAAGAAAATAACGGAATTGTGTTTATTGACTCCTTGATGACCAGACAGACGAACAAGGGAAAAATTATGGAAATGATTGAATATTTTGCAAAAACCAAATATAATAAGAGATATATACTCTTCTGCGCAAGCAGGTTTGATTTTGGAATTTATCGAAAACGGAAATTCAAAATTTTGAATAAACCCATCTATGTGAAAAATTTTAAAAAATGGATGGTGGAAAATGACGATTTTATTAAACATTACGTGAATTTGACTTCGTTGATAGATCCGAACGACAGAGCGATTCGCATGAATCCGAAAGTATCCACCATAGCATTGTGCAAAGACGATGGTTCCATGCAAAGTAATTGTTTTTCTAGAAAACTATCCATGGTCATCTGTGATGAGAGTCCTCGAGAATATCAAGGCATTGGGCGCATTAGTGGAAAATGCGATTGTGTTTATCTCTACAAAAATTTACAAAAAAAATCTCCTTCTCAATAAATCTAAGTAAACTGAAACCTTCCCGTTCCACAAGTAGCTTGTCCGCAGATTGGGAGAAACCCTTTGTAAACACCTCCGTGGTTATCTGCAACGGTCGTTCGGTTATCATATACTTTGATGATGAGATTTGAAAGTCCTTGAAATTTTATGTTTTTGAAATCCAATTGCACCATGTTTTTGCGAATTACGTAAGTCCCATTGTTAGCAAGACAGAATCTTCCTCTTTTTCTTCCGAGAGACAAACGTCCGCTCAGGAGAGTATCTGTCCAATCGCTTTCAGGGTAATTTGTTTGGAGTGATGCTAATAGTGAGTCGAACGAAATTCCGTTGGTGCACTGCGTATTACGAAGTTCGGTTATGATTTGACCATCCAAAAGGTCGTTTCCGGAAAGATCATCGAGCGTCGGGAAAAGCGAAGGCCGATTGGGTCCGAAGAAAGTTCCGTTGGCAGAACCCGGTGGAAGTGGAATGGGACAAGTTGCAGCAGCCATGATGGTTTTTTTTTTTTGTTGCTTTTGCTTTTTTTTATATAAAAGTAAAACATATTTATTTTTATTTCTTTGGACTTACGACCAGAATCGGTATAATATTTGTTGATACAAAAAAAAAAATATCCAAACTATATCCCAGAAAACAACATGAACGGGTTGATGATTTGCTATATTTGTCGTGAAAACGCCAATGAAAGTTTTGCCATATCTTCCGCAGCAAGTGAAGGGCATCTCGATTGTATAAAATATTTGCACCAAAATGTTGGTCTTTGGGACCATACAGCGACTTGGTGGGCAGTGAACTACGGACATTACGATTGTTTAAAGTATTTGCACGAAAATGGTTATCCTTGGAATATTAAAGCCATTTGACAGGCAATGAGAAGTGGACATGACGATTGTGTAGAATTCATGATCAGGACTAGTGTTGCGCAAATGACGAACTGGTTTGAAACCAGTTTAGTAAATGGTGAACCGGTTCGCTACTGGAGAACCGAACCATCTGCACAACACTAATCAGGACCCTTTTGCAGAAAGATGAAATTATTTTTCGCTACTCTGAAAAACTATAATAAAATTCAGTGAATCATATTTTTTTGTTTGCTTTTATTTTATCCTTTTTTGTTTCAATACAAAATTTCTCGGGTAAATTAGATGGATAATGAAAATGAATGGACGCAAATTCACCCCGCGAATATCACGTCAAGTCTGTTAGATTGGTATGATTTTTATGCAGATTTGGTTTTTCGCAAAACCGTGACGGATGGATTTGTTTATTTTTTGATAAAAGACCAAACCAATTTTATTTTGGAAGTGAGCCATTTATATATTCCGGATTTCAATCTGAAAATAGTCGTGGATTCAAATAAATTGGATTTACTAAGAAATGAAGTCGAAAAGGTAACGATATTTGATTGCGATGGAAACCTCTCCATGCTCCGATGTGAAAGAGCCATTTCATGGACGCCGTTGGGTGAGGGATACAAAATCAACGGGTTCTCGGGACGTACATATGCACATATTAACGAAAACACGCATCCGTGTACCATTTATTCTAACAACATGAAGACCATCGCCGGAACTATAACTAAGGAAAAAGGAGATTTGTTTCGTTTTCGTTTGGATTCATCCGTATATCGTGCCGAACCATCTACACTCGATGACGATAAAACGTGGTGGAATTTTTGTATTTATTTGGATTTTCATTTGAACAGTACAATGTTTTTTTAGCAATCAATAAATTTTTTTTCATCAAAAATGACGATATGAAAAAAAAAAAAAAATGCCCTTGTTTGATCAAATCAGTGGAATGAAATGTATTTTTGTTTTGGACAAAAAGTACGATTATTTTGACATTGTGCCTTCTCTGGAATTGCACTTTAGAAAAAGATTTAAAATATACAAAAAACAATTGATCCTGATTGATACTTACGATACACAAGCACGATTCATGGCATCGGGAGCTTATGAGAAGTATAAAGAGAAAATCAACGAATTGCACGAATCGATCCGTACTCTAAATAAAGTTTCATATGATTATGAATCACGGAAAGATTATGAAGAAAAGATTGATACAATGCGAAAGAATATCATCGAAGCGCAAAAATTAAAAATAGGGGATGATCTGCCAATTTCGCTAATGTCGGAGGAAACCATTTTGATTGAAGGGGTATCCGAATTTCTCGGAGGACGTGTCGCGGAAAGATACTGGCGAGTTGTAATAGACGACATTTGTTGAATAAAATTCTTTTATTATATTCAATGTAAACCATGGGCACCGCGAGAATATTTGTCTATTTTTTCGAGTTCTTTTTCATATTTTTTGTAATAATGACATAAAATAAAATTATGTGAGTTACCAAACGAAATTTGCCTACTGTACGTTTTTGGCACAATGATTAAATTTTCGGAATCGATTGTCGTAATTTGGATTCGGTCTGTGTTAAATGAGTGTCTGGATGGGAGAAGATATTTATCGATCGTTATTTGCATTTTTTCAATATTTTTGCCATATATGACGAATGCAAATAAAAAATCCAACATGAAAATGTAATCAAAGTAATCGTAGAAAAATTGAAAGAATCCAAAAGATCTTCCATATATCATTTCACATTCTTTTTTTCGTTTTCCGAATTCCACGATGTTTCTAACATCCAATTCGGGATTATTCTCTAACCTGTAAAATAGTTCTGCAAAAATGTCTCTCGCATTTATATTGTTAATGAAATTTACGCGATCATCGCTCAGCCGACAACACAATTGTCCAATACGTGTGGAATGACCTTTCGCAGGTACGAAGATAATTGTCGAGCAATCAGAATAATATATATTTTTTTCGTTTGAATATTTTTTAGTTAAAATTTTGCTCATTACATGGACATTATGCACGTTATTCATTTTCATGCACGTCCATCCCAATGCATACACGAATTTGTAATTTTCGCAATCATTTTTCCGAAAAAAATCAAACAAATGATGTAACTCGAAATTATTGATTTTCAGTTCAATAATTTCGTTCAATAATTTTTCTTTTGGATCCATCGCGACTTCCTCAGGTGGATGATTTTTCTTAAGTTTTATTTCTTTTGGATCCGTCGTGTCTTCCTCGGGTGGATGATTTTTCTTAGCTACTATTTCTTCTTGAGTGACCAATTCATATTTTTCTTTTCCGGAGAATATATTATATAGCGATTTCATTTTTTTGAGAAGTTTGCAAAAAAGACAAACAAAATGATGATTTTATTAAAATTCCTAATAAAAATAAACGATAGAAATGCAAACAAAAAGAAAGTACGATTATTTGTCATCCAACGATCCGGAAATTACGAAATATGATCTGAATTATCAAACCATCGCGAACGGTACATCAGAATTCGTGGATACACTCTTTTCCGATTCGAACATGGAAAAGATTTTGAGACAAATGATTCGAGAATCCTGTAAAACCAAATCCATAGGGTGGCTACCTTGTTATTCGCTCAAAGAATCAGATCTTTTGAGTAATCGCAACAATTCTTCCACGAGCAAAGACAAAGTGAAATTTATCGTAAATAAATATCGAGAAGCCTCCGAAAAATCCGGGAACGTCGGAAAGGAGATATACATTACAAATTTTGCCATGTCTACTGTTTCGGGGAAAAATCATTATTGTGCATTTTGGATCAATAAAGTGCACAAAATACTTTATTTTTGGGACAGTGCAACCTCGAAATATGAAAATTCGGAATTTACCAAACTTTTTCGTGAATCCGCGAAATTGCTGTTTAGTACCTCCAATGACCCGTCATCTCTGGGATGGGTAAAAGAAATAAAACAATTACAAGGGACGACGAACGAAACCTTCTTTCAATATGGCGGAGGATATTTAGGGAAAAGAAAATCACTCCTTCATCAAAATATTTTTTGTCACACTTGGACACTTTTTTTCCTGGAACTTCTTCTATTTGGAATGTCTCCGAAAAAAATCGGATGCATTCGAGGAAAAAATTCCGTGATTCCGTTGATGATCATAAAATTGTACGCGCAATGTTTATTGAAAAGAATCCAAACCGAAGAAACGAAAAAAAAAAAATACATTGGTCTATGGTACATTTGGGATGAAGAACACGAAAGAGTCATCAGACTTCCAAATTTTTCTTCAGGCACATTTTCTGCAAAGAACCCAAAATATTGTTGCGCAAAGAATGTTGTTGACGTGATTGTTGCATCGAAAAATTACGAATTTCCAAAAAATTGCGAAAAAAAAGATTTCGAAGTTTTGCAAAAAATATGTGGGAAATCATGCGCTTCTTCGCAAAATGTACAAAATTCTTCTTTTTTATCACAACTTTACGTGTGAACAGGAACAAATAATAATATTCGATTATAAAAATAAATCTACAACAAAAAGAAGAAACTTTTATTTGCAATAATATATTCACATCATGGATTATGGTTTATTGGATGAAGTTTGGAGTTCGGCGGGTGGTATGAAAGGTATCGGAGAAATGCATTCCTCACCTTCTTCGCAACAACAACAACAACATCAATACGGTAACTACCAACAACCTCAAAGACAACAACAACCAGAGGAAAGACAGAAGATTTCTTATGCTTTGCCCAACAACAGAGAACAAGAAATGTATCCAGATTCCCGGCATGCTGCAGGATCCGCGCCCGCGTCCAGCATCGCGGGTGCCCAATATGATTTATTTTTGATGAATTTGAAACATTTTTATGCTGGCATTCAAGCCGCGCTGAGCGATTACAAAAAACAGCAAAATAGTGCAATCAACGATCTCCGGAAAGACAATGCAGTTTTAAACAAAAATGTAGAAAATATGACTTATATTTTATATGCACTGATCGCTCTTTCAGGACTGATGGCCATATTGTTGGTCGTTCTTTGTTTCCGTGGTGCTTCGTTCGGGGGGAGCGCGAGAGTTCATCAACGAAAGTAGAGAAGAAATTTTCATGTAATTGATCTGATTCATGAAAACCACCCTGTAAATGAATTCTTTGGCAGTTTCCTCTCCTTTCTTCATATATAGAGTCTTCAGTGATCGAGGAGCGTCTATCATCTCCGTGAATGAACAGGGGGGAAGAGAAATGGTGATGGTTCTCTCTTGATACTCTTGAGTTAAATGTTTCAATATTTCGTTTTCATAATAAAACATCGTGTTTACACCGATGCAAGATGCGTAACTCGCTATCGTAAAATCCACGGGGAGAGATACGGTTCCTTTGACTCTCAATCCGATCACGTTCTCCGGCGGAAATAATGTTATCGGAAAATTTCTGTAAAGACCACCGTCGGCGTACCACTGATTTTTGTAAAAGAAAGGTTCGAAAAGAAAAGGAACTGTCATGGACATTGTCACCGCATCGATCACCGCGATATCGGGCTCACTATGTGCGTCGAATACTTCTGTGGTGTTTCTGGATAAATTAACGACGACGATTTTTAATATTTTTTTCGTTTTTTGGTAAAGTTCTGATAATGTTATATTTTCAGGAAACTTCTTGGATATGAGTTCGACGATGCGTCCTTTTAAAACGGAGGATTTCAGGAGACCTCCTTTTTCGTACGCATGTTTGAGATTAATATCGTTGAATATATTAGAGGTATCGTGTTCTAACATCCAAGATTCTACTTCTGTCACATCGAGACCCATGGCGAATGCCATGGAAATGAGCGCACCTATGGACGAACCGCCAAATCCTTCCATCTGATCAAAAATAGATTTGTTGTTGTAATGTAGAAATATTTCGTTCAAAACTTTCAGAGCCCCGATAAAAGCATTCCCTTTCTGTGCACCACCAGAAAGCACCATATTTTTCAAATCCAGAATCCACGAGTCAGCGATAAATCTCAAGTTTTCTTCATGGTCCATAATTTACTTTTCTTGTTTTTTTTTATGACATTGCAATAATAAAAAAAATCTTTCATAGTATTTTTTTTTTTTTTAATTTTTCATTTTTTGAAACGTTATGAATTCCTCGAACATAGATATCATAAAGAATTTAAAAGAACAAAATGAAACATTGCAAAAGATTTATGATTTCATAGATAAAGACAAAGAAGAATTGACGACCAAAATAAAAGTTCTCGAACAAGAAAAGAATGATTATCGGGATAAATATGATCATCTATTGGAAGAAAACGAAAATTTGAAGTATAAACAAAAATTATATATGGCGCGTTTGGCAATTCTAGAAAATGCATTGTCAAACGAAATGTGTATTCCGATATAAAATATGATCGGATTCATGACGAAAGATAATTTATAGAAACTTTATTTGTTTTTCTAAAAAATACATATTTCAATAAAGATATACTACATCTTCGTCTTAATCAAAAAAAAAAAAAATGAACTCAGTTTTGAAAATGAGAAGTGTCGATTATTTGAAAAGAATGACATTATCTTTCAACAGTCTTCACGGAGACAAAAATTTATCGAATAGCACTAATTTCGAAAAACATTACAAACAACATTCGAAAATTTTGAAAAATGAAGCGAAAATGATAGAAAATGAAGAACTTGACGAAATGATTTTGAAAAATGAAGAATTTATCTGGACCCCCGAAAATCATCATGATTTGATCGAACGAAACGAAAAAATAATAAAAATCTGCGAAGGTTATTGACGAAGAAAATATATTAAAAAATAAAAACATCGAAAAAAAAATAAAATATTCCGATAGTGAACATGTGCACCGAGTGTCACTAAGGTTTTTCTGAAGAAAATGTACTGTGTCAGTTGGAAAATGCTCTGCTCGGCGGGGATTTCGAAATTTATAATACATCGTCTATCCGCCATTCGTATTTAGCCTTCATGAGAGTCAATGGTCCGAAAGCTCAACATTTAGCCGGGAGTTTATTCGAAAAATTGTTGAAATATTATTCGGATAACGGGATACGAAAAGTGAATTGTTTTTTTTTTAACAAACCGGAAGCTTGCGTCGATTATATCGATCGGGTTTACTAAAAAATGAAAAATGATCCAGACAACCCGATTGACGATAACGAAGCAAACGTTGCTTTGAGAAAATATCTCGTATTTCGCACTATTTATTGGAAGAAATATTTTTCGTGACAACAATAAAATTAAAACATCGAAAATAATATTCCGTCATCAATAATGTGTTTAAAATGCCATCAAAATATTTCAGATGAACAAATGATAAGTTCGATAGAAAATAGTTTACGAAATGTTAATTTCCACAAATATAACGTGACTTCTGTTAATCATTTGTATTTAACATTATCGGGAGTCAATGGGCCAAAAGCCCAGATTTTGGCAGGAACGTTATTAGAAAAGTTTTTGGAGTGGTGTTCAGAAAATCATATACAAGAAGTGGATTATTTGTCAGGCCTAATGTTGTGCATAGTGTTGTGCAAATGGTGAACCGGTTTGAAACCGGTTTGGTAAATGACGAACCGGTTCGTCACTAGCGAACCGTTTATTTAGCACGCATTTAGATTTCTTATTTAATTGCTTTTGTGTGGAGATAGCAACGAAGGACAAGCGAATGACAACCGAAGAGCGTGAATCTATGATTGAATAGATGAAAAGAGAACGAGAAGATTCTTTGTATCAAGCGAAGCTTTCGTATCTTTCCGGAAGTGCAGACGATGAAATATGGCCGAGCACTCCACTGAACAGTGTTTTAACTTCAATTCTTATCTTGACGGTTACGTACAAAAAAGATGATGGTGAGGAAAAAAAAGAAGAAAGTGAAGATGACATCCGTGCTCATAATGGAACTGGATTTATTTTCAAGGACAAGTATGGGAACAAATATTTAGTCACAGCTAGTGTTGTGCAGATGGTTCGGTTCACCAGTAGCGAACCAGTTCACCATTTAGCCAAACCGAACCGGTTAAACCGTTAGCGAACCGTTTATTTTTGGAAAGCTAAATTAATTGTCGCGAATCTAAATGGCGGAGGAAGAAAAAGATGTAACTGTTACTGATTGGGCCGTCGCACTTCTTGAAGATAATACTCGAACGCGACCTTACATTTCGCGTTCGGAACGACGAAAATTACTCTCTTTGTTGTGTTCTAAAGAAGAGGAAGTGGGAGAAGACAAAAAATATTCTGTATCATTTAAAGAGGTCGGCCCTGAGTTTACTCCTTTTTTTCTGGATCTCGTTGCCGACGTCATGTCAGAAACCCCATCTATTTCTTCGCTGACAATTGAACGAAATTCTCGGCCTGTTATAGCGACAGATTTTGTTGATCAAAAAGCTTGGAACATGAGAATTGCTTGCGTTCCTCCGAAGTTAAAATTTACAATTCGGATGGATGACGAAAAAAAACAATCTCAAGAATTTCAGAAGCAAACAACTGAGTTTCTTGATAACATTGCAATGCATGAATCCTTGTCTCATTTTACTCCTTGGGTGCGACAATTGATTCTTGAGTTGATAAATTTGGGATTTCCTGAACCTGAAACTTGCTATGTGATCGAAGACGAACTTGAAATGCGCTGGAAGACACACGGGATTCTTGAGATCGTCCAAATTGACACTCTGCGATTTGTGATAACTCCTGAAGTGGTCAATTTACCCGGTGATATTGAAGTGTTTCATTTTGAATTACCTGAGGAAAAAGAAAAGGCATCTTCAATCTTTTTAGAAGAGTCCGTCCGCAACATTCAAAAGTATTGGAAATAAAAAAATTATTTGATCTTTTATTGTCATGGATATAATTTTGTCGTCTTTCCTTCTAAATAAACTGCAATTTGTGTCCTCAAATTTTCTCGAACGCGACGATTTGAATGATCAGGATAAGAGATCTCGTTATGTGCGAGATTGAGAGCACATGCTTCGATCGGCTTTGGAGTTGCAGCCAAGCTCAAATTCATTAAATGACTTTGGTGTATCGAATACGAACCACCACTGTTTTTCCCCTGGGGTTCTGTTCGATATCTGTATGCTAATTGGGCATCAAATATAAGGGCGCTGTCCACCGAAATATTGTCCTGTCCCCTTGGAGGTAAAAACATTCTATACTCAGAACACGGTGGCAAAGGAGTTCTTTGACGAATAAAATCACATCGACCATCTGGTTGCGGTCCTCTTGTGCACCACTCACAAACCCCACAGCCAGCCATGGAGTCACAAACCCAAAAGAAAAAAATCTGGCGCTTTGATTAGAGAAAAAAGAAATTTTTTAGAAACCTACTTTTTCATTCAATTAATTGTTCAATTAATCAACATGCGTCGCAAATTTTCTTCATGCTTTGGATCGAAAAGAATAAATAATTTCATCTCGAGATGACAATTCTGCAATTGTAGTTAATTTTTTTGTTTTAATTTTTGATTCAAGAGTATTATCATATGCAATGTCCCACGGATCTAGAGTTGCATCTATCGATAGACTTTTTGGAATTGAATCACTGATTAAAACTGGCCCACTTGGAAGTAAATAAATATTTCTTTGTTCATCCACAGCCCATGCATATAATACCCCACTATGTCCTATTGGTGAATAAAAAGAAGTCACTTTTCTTTCTGTCAAAAATATTGTGATGTTTCGCTCAATAAAAATATATATTCTTTCACTTCCAAATTGACACAACAAACTGCGACCATCATATTGGCTTCCAAAACTACCTTCAAATTCGGTCACCTTGTTTTTTTCACTTTTCCCAACGAATATTTCCTTTGTTTGAAACATCATCATCGGATTGGTTTCAAACTCAACAAAAAAAGGAGGAATAAATTGCTTTGGATTATCACTCTGTTTAAAAATTGATACAATCTTTTCATTCTGACTAGAATCATCCTTTGCCAAAATGCTCACTCGAAATGCCACACCTCCGTTGCTGCCAGTAACAAATTCCATTCTGTTTATTACTATCACTCTTTATTAATAGAAAAACAAATAATTTTCATGGGCAAGAACAGTCACCGATCAGAGGCCCGTTCTTTTAAAGAAATTTTCAACAGCATCTCTATCTCCCACCCAAATTTAAATATAAATTTACCGGATGGTCAGAATCATGAGGACTGCTATCTTCATTTATATGTAGGAGTCGATGAAATCCTTATCCACAAAGATTAATAAAATTGTTTTCCGTAATCAATTTTTATTTTTTCAGTTGTTTTTCAATTGAAACTTTCATGTTTTCGATTTGTCTCCTGTAAAATGAAATTTTATCATGGAAACTGTATAACCCAGAAAGATATATTTCTTTACTTTCGTCATCTTCCCAAAGTTCAGAGGAAGATGAATGTGCAAGTGTGTGCATTTCTCGAAAAATTTGTTGGATAATTGAACAGTTTTCATCCATTTCGATCGAAGAATACTTCTTAGCCAAATCATTTGATTCCATTTTTTATTTAATAGATAATATTATTATTTCTAATAGAGAAAAGATACAAGTAAATGTTACTAAGCGGTCAAAACAGTGACCAACTGTTCAACGAATTGTGCATGATATGGTCACTTTTTTTGAAGATAAGCAATTAACAAGAAAAGAAAGTAATTCCTAGTGTTATTGTATCTGATAAATAAAAAAATTTCATTTGCATTTATTTATGATCACTTTCTAACTAAGTGTTTTTCGTAAAGTTGTATCAAACGTCGATCACATTTCAATTTTGAGCGTTCTTCAGAAGTCATTGATTGAAGAAATTTTCTACTTTGGTCGTGGGCCAAATCATTACCGTCTTTCTTAGTCAAACGCAGGACTTCTTTAAATTCTTTGGGTGCATTAGACCAGGGTTTTCGTGAAATAAAATTAGCGTCGGTTGCAATCTTATCCAATTCAACCCAAGCATCGTCATACTGTCTTTTAATCTTATCATCGCTCTGTTTTTTGGTTTCCTCATAATCTTTCAAAAATGCACGCACGCTAAATTCATGATCACAATAATAGTCCAATAATTGATGGTTTTTCAAGAGATTTTCGATAATGTATTTTTCAACATCCAAAGCCAACTGACGAGATGCAAGTGTCGTTTTCAAGTTGTGAACTTCGGAGGCGAGGTTTCGTACTTCCAATTCAAGTTTGGATATTTGTTCCTGCATTTTTTCGTTTTGTTTTTCAAGTACGGAATTTTTTTCCTGCAACTCGGCCACTATATTATTTAAACGCTCCTTTTCTATTGTCACAGATGAAATGATTTGTAGCAAATTATCTCGCTCTCTTTCTAAACGTACCACTTCGAGTTGTAATTTAGAAATCTTTTCTACAAATGGTTCGGAAGGAACGACCTGAAAGTTAATATTTTGTGGTTGAATTCCCATATTTTGCGGTTGCCCTGGTGTAGTAATTGGTTGTCCGGGCGCGGAGACTTGTTGTACCGATTCATGTGGATTTCTGCTCATCGCATGAAAGTTACACAGCGAAAAGTAAAAAACTTCGCTTTTGGAACTCTAATCCAAAAGCTAAATTGTTAAACAGTCCAAACCGTGACGAACCGGTTCGTCATTTTTCAAACCGACTTCAAACCGATTCGTCATCAGCACAACACTAACAAGAATCTAAGTGCATGGAAGGTCATTGGATTGATTGTATTGAAGCTGTGTGGAATTATCATCCGCGGCTCAATATGATTGGTGGAAACAAAAAGTGTGATTGATTCTAACCTAAGGTTGAGTTATAATATTATTTTCAACTAGATAATCTAAATTGTAATCTCTTTTTCCTTGATCTAGTGTATGTGCCAGTGGTTCCGAGAAATATTCATCAGAACAGATGATCGAAATAAATTTTTTGGGAGATTTTTTAGTGACACATGATAAAAATTTTCTTTGTCTTTCACATGGATCTTCCCAAATGAGTGTTTGTTCCAAATAATCAACGATAGCTTTTTTACGACATTCCATGTTTCCAATATGTGGATTTATGAGCCATTGATCAAAACAATTGTCATCATAATTTCGAAAGACTTGATTTACCTCTTCTACTGTAAACCCACACACAAAATTCCGGATTTCTTTTTGCATTGAATTTATTTTTTATTGTGGGAAAAAATAAATTTACACGGTAGTTAGTTGGTTAATAACGAGAAACCAATTTTTCAATTTCGTTCGAAAAAGGATATTAATCTAACCGATGGTATGTTTTAATTATTTTATTTAATTTATAATAAATGTCAAAATTTCAAATCGCAAAAAGAAAAAATCCACCTAAATATGCATTTACAGTATTTATCGGAGATATGACTGAGGATGAAAAAAATCAATTTGAAGTCATCATTTTAAAAGACAAAAAATATTGGAGTGAATCAAATTCTGTTGAAAATTGGTATGATATTTATTGTATCGATGGAGAATATTATTCAATTGGCCACACTGAAGGACACCGAAATGTCCTGCAAAATTTTCTAAAATGTTGTTGTCCTGAGGACAAAAAATTTCACGAAGAAGTAAACTCATGATCTTGATAACGACATTTACAATTTCGACAATCGCCAAGTGGATAATCAGCACATTCATATCCTTTTAGACATTCATTTCGAGGTTGTTTACAATTTGGTTGGGAACATGGAAAAACGGAGCCACAAGGACAGGTATACTTTTCGTTTTTCGGGCATTGATTGCATTTTCCTCCTCCTTTGAAATGATTGGCGAAAAAAAGTTTGGCAATTTTTGTAAATTCTTCACCAATGAAAAACGAGCCCTCTTCTTTGTCCTGTCGTGAAAATTGTTGAGCCATTTTCCTTAAACTTTGACGCTTTGCTTCTGGCAAAGAATCCATCTGATTTTTAAGCGATTGTGGCAACTATTTCTGGCATAAACGCTAAAATAAGGCTAAAAATAAACGGTTCGCTAGTGACGAACCGGTTCACCATTTATCAAACCGGTTTGTCATTTGCACAACACTAGGCACGTATATTAATTGTAACATTCAATAATAAAACATTTTTTTTTTGTAAAAAAACAACAATAATCAGAAAACAAATGAGTATGAATTTATTTTTGAAAACGAGAAGTGTCAATTATTTGAAAAGAATGACATTATCTTTCAACAGTCTTCATGGAGACAAAAATTTATTGAGGAGTTCTGATTTTGAAAAATGAAGCGAAAATGATAGAAAATAAAGGATTCATCTGGCATTCAAAAAATCATGATGATTTGATCGAACGAAACAAGAAAATAATAAAAATTTGCGAAGATTGTTGACGATAAAAGATTTCAAAAAACAAAGGAAATTACGAGAACAAATATATTTTTGAATATTCCGAACTATCAGCGACCATCAGGAAATGTGTTCATTGCTTGGGTTATTTTTTTGGACATATTTTTTTTTTTTATTGGTATAAAAATAAAGTCATGTTTTTTCAATGTCATCATAAATATTCATCTGACAAAGGTGTGATTATTCAACTGGAAAATATTTTGCGAAATCCTAAATTCGAAACTTTTGACGATGATTGTTTGTATTTACTATTTGCCACATTCATGGGATCCAATGGCCCTAAAGCGCAAAGTTTGTCTGGAATGATATTTGAATTTTTTTTTATACATTGTTCGGCAAACGGGATACGACATTTAGAATTCGACAATGATAAGCCAAAAAAACTTATTGATAATATTTATCGCGCTTACAAAAATATGAAAGATGATCCGAATTTGTTACTCGACACTGATGAGGGAAATAATGCAATGAGAAGATATCTTATATTTCACAGCAATTATTGGAGGAAATATTTCTCCTCTCTGAATGTTCCTCCTGTAAATACACGGCGAACATATGATATGTAAATGTGTGTTTTATTTATACTTTTCACAATTTTTTGATCAATTTGTCCACTTTTGCAGAAATTCTTGTGAGTTCTTTTTCGGTCCATTCTTGTTTTTTGACTTTTCCGTCATATACATGTACGAGATCATTTTGTAGTAAATATTCAGATAATGTAATTTGTTCGTTTGAAGGACAAAGTATCGTACCGACGACCCTTCCTCCGTATTTATCCCACTTGTGTAATTTCCCCCATACGATTTTGTCAAATAAAAGTATATGTACCAGAAATTTCACGCTATTTGCTGCATTTCTTTCTTTTTCCGTACATCCTTTCATTTCTGGAGCATCGATTCCTTCTATTCTCATATTTAATTTGCAAGGATATTTATGTCCCTGTAGGTAAATAAATTGAATCGTGTCTCCATCAATTACCTTGGAGATTTTTATGCGAATCCATTCGTTTTTGCACGGAACGGTATTGATTTTCGCAGACGTTACTGAAGTCAATATATCATCATCATCCACGTAAACATCTTCCTCGGGAGACGAAGAAAGATTTAAAAGTGTATTTTTGTTGAGTTCTTTCTTTTTTGAAGATTGTTGTTTGAAACACGGAAAACAAGAAAAAGGCATAGTTTCTTTGTTTGTTTGTTTGAATATTTTTTTTTATTTTTTTTTATTTGTGTATGGCAATGTATGAAATCATAAAGATTTATTCTTCCAGAAAAAAGTAATGCATTTTATCATAAGAGTTCGAAACCATCAATAAATCTTCTAAATGATGAAAAATAATTTGTTTTCTGTCTTCTTCTTTCATATTTTTCGTACGTCCTGATATTCCGTTAATTGGTTCATTTCCCCATTGCCAATACCCATTATTTAATGTTTCTTTATCACAATGATCAATCAGATATGAAGTAATTCCATCTTCCCCCATTTCTTCGAGAACTTTCGTTAATTTGATCGATACCTCGTTTGTATTTTTACCATCCAAATCTTTTTCGCAATCCCAATATCCGAGATCATCGAAATTGGAAGTCATGTCATCAAAATATTCCAAGTGAGAATCAGGTTTTTTCGAGAAGTTTCCGGAGCAGTAATCATTTATTGATGTGATCGTCATAACACAAGAAGACCGATTTTTTCCTTTTGTCAAATAAATTCTTCGACACATTTTTTTTTGTTTTGAAGTTTGAGAAACAATGTTGGTTTTAAAATAAGCATTATTTTTATTCTTCACTGTATTCATAATCGCTTTCATATTTTTCGGTTTCATCGGGATCGTAGTCTTCATCTTCCGAATCATCCTCTTTGCAAAACATTTCTAGATCTTTTTTTTCCGTTTCAAAATATTTTTGAAGATCTACGTCTTTTAATGATTCTTTGCGAATTTCTTCGTCAATCTCGTAGAGATTTTTTGTTTTCATTCTGCTGCGTTTTTCGTTCTCAATGATGTTAGAGATATCCACTTCCGCGGAGAGATTTTTGGGTTTTGAACTTTTTTTTTCTTCATATATTTCTTTTTTTTTACCGTTTGTGTTCATTCTGAGTTCTTAAAAAAAAAAAGATTTTTTCCAAAAAAATAAAAAATCTTTTGTATTTTTTTTTATTAACAAAAACAAAATTATCGACAAAAAAAAAAACATGAATGTCTCAGATTTTTTCAAATCTTCCGCGAAAAAGTCAGATGATCCTTTCGGTTCGTTGACACTCGTGGTTGGTCCCATGTTCTCCTCGAAAAGTACGTATCTTCTCTCCAAAATTCGCAAATTTAACGTAATCGAGAGGTCTTGTTTAATCGTTTCTTGGAAAGGGGATACGAGATCCGATCGTCATCTGAAAACACACGATAACGAAAAAATTACTTCGAGCATCAACGTCACCCATTTATCCGAACTTCTGGAGAAAGAAAATGAATTACAAAATCACGAGGAGATCGTCATCGACGAAGGACATTTTTTTAGCGATCTTTCTGATGTTGTCTTGAAACTTTTGTTTAAATATAAAAAAAACGTAATCGTCGGTTCCCTGTTCATGGATTACAATAATGATCCCTTTGAAGAGATTATGAAATTGATGCCTTTTGCGAATAACGTCAAATTCAAGTATGCGCTTTGCAAATCGTGCAAAAATGGAACAAAAGCTTCTCACACCAAAAAAACTAACCTGACCCATAAAGATCGAATTGAAGTTGGAGATTCAGAACTCTACACACCCGTTTGTACGTATCATTACTTTAATCACGATTGAATAAAATAAACCCTAAGAACAAGAATATTTTAAAAACGGAAAGTATTGTCCTTGTGTGCAGTATTTTTCCATCTGTTTATTGCAATTGTTTATGTCTTTAGAATTTCGGTTGCAGTAATTGGAAATGTTAGAACAAAATTGAGGATGCTTTGAGGAGTTGCAATTTACAACTTCTGTGTAACCAGGATACTTCATTGTATTGGAATTTACACAGTGACTGGCATCAGTTTTTGCAAAATTATTTGGAATATTAGAAGACATTTTTATTTTTATAAGAGAGGAAAAAATATATACATTAATTTTTTTTTTTAAAAAAAGTCTGTGCTCTTTTGTATTTTCATTACCTCAAATTGAACACCAGTCATGTCGGCTTCTGGAAATAGAAGAATTGATGAAAATGATTTGCGCGATTGGCAATACCATCTCGACAACAAAGAGAAGGATTTAAAAGAAAAAGAAAATTATTTGTTCATACGCGAAAAACAGTTGAGAAATTGGGAATCTTCACTGGCGAACATGTCTCACAACTGCCACAAAGAAAAAGAAGAGATTTCAAAAATGATTGCTTCCTCTGGACCTTATAATCGTCATGTGCGCGGACGCGGGCGCAGTCGGGGTCGCGGAAATAATGAATCATACTCCCGAAAATCAAATCAATGGCAAAATCAGCGGGATTATCGAAATAACAGAAATCAACGAGATTATCGAAATAATGGAGATCAACGAGATTATCGAAATAATGGAGATCAACGAGATTATTCCGGAGATCAGCGAGAGTATTCTGAAGATCAACAGAGATATGAACCTAGCACTGACGTTGTCAAAGAAGATCTCTATGTTTTTCAAGAGGAAAAAGTCACCTCGGATGCACGGGAAGAAGGTGAAATTGAAATGGAGTCAGAACAACAAGGAAAATATGATTCAAGGAGACAATCTTGGGTTGATATAGTAGAAGAAAGTAGTTAACGAAATAAAGTCTTTTTTGTTTATCATAATTTGTATCACAAATGATTTTGCAATTCATTCAATAAAATGTTTTTTTCTTGTCCATAAAAATTTTTGATATCGAATTTTTTTGACTGATAATATCGTTTCCTGGCATATCCTGAGCCTTTGAATGGATTTATGAGATCCCATATGTCAATGACCAAAGGAACTTCTTTGTCTGGTAAGTCTCTGAGCACTCGTCCAGTTGATTGAATCACGTCAGATACGGGGGATGCTAATATTAAAGTATCTAAACGAGCAACATCGAGACCTTCCCTGGCTTTTTGATAGGTAGCGAGAATGCATCTTTTCGATAATGCTTGGGTCCTTTCTTTGTCTCCCACATTTCCCGTATGTTCCCCAAATTCGTTGTCGAAAAACATGTCATTTTTCATGGAATTTTTCAACCATTTGACGGTCGTCAATCTTTCCGTCAATAGAATAATGTTTCTTTTTCTTCCAATGAGAAAACGAATCAATTCGAGAATTATTTTGTTTCTTTGGAGTTCTTCTGCGAGGTCATTCAACATCCTGGGTCTATTATAATTATCTCCGTTGTTCTTTCCACGCGGATTGTACCCTCGCAATTTTCTTTCCGGAATGGATGGAATGTATTCGATCATCCAAACGTTGACTGGGATGTACGCTCTCCTGAATGAAAAGGCAATTTCGCCGATAGTCCAAAAAAGAAGTGGATCCATTCCGTCCGTTCTGCGAGGAGTGGCTGAAAGTCCCAACATTTTCGATGCCTTTACCTTTGCCACGGCAGTAGAAAAAAATCTGCAAGCAACACGATGACATTCATCCACGACGCATAAACCAAATGAATCCATATCTTCTTCCGGGTAATCTCTCAAAGAAATCGAATGGAGCATTCCAACGACAAAATCTTTCCCTTGCACTTCGAAAACATTTTGTTGAATCTTCCCAATGGAAGCACCTGGAACAAATTGATTGATCCGATCTATCCATTGTTCCAAGAGAGTTTCGGAATTCACGAGAATTAAGGTTCTGTCGCCCAAGGTCATAGATATCGCTATGGCCGTGACGGTTTTTCCGAGACCACAGTCAATGTCCAAGATGAGTCCATGAATATCTTTTGATTTGTAGGATTCGACAGCAAGATCATGTGCTTCTTGTTGCGGAGGATTGGATTTTTTCAAGGTTGCTCGAAAAATTAAATCAGGATTCATCGGAACTCCGGTTGCTGCACGAATGTTTTCTTTTTTTTTTGGCATTCCAAATTTCTCAATTCCGTAAAATTTTGGCGTGATGATATAATCTTCGTTTTCTGAGAATGCTGAAAATTCTTTGGGATTTCGTTCTGCAGATCCTCCAGACGGATCGAATATTTTGGGCTGCATCAATAAATCTTCTCGAATTTGTTGTACCTCTTTTTCGGAAGCAAGACTCTTTTTATGAATGTGAAAAAAGTTGTTTACGAAATGCTTTTCTTCTTCTACTTCTTCTGCTTCTTCTTCTTCTTCTTTTCCTTTTGCAGAATTTGAAGTTTTGGACCAAAATTCGTCAGATTTGTAAAATGTTTCTCCGATACTCCACTTGACGAAGGAATGTTCTGGACTTTTCCTCAAGGAAGAAGTGATTCCAATGATGTATCTCATGTGCCAGAGATTAATCATTTTCGCAAAATATTTTAAAGGTATCTCGTCCACATCGTCGACGACCACGCAAGGAAATTGATTCAAAAATTCTGCAATATTATGTTTCTGTGTGGAATCCGAAGAAGTCACTTTTTCATAAATTGTTTTTAAATGCACCACCGATAAAAAAGATGAAGATGAAGATGAAGATGAAGATGAAGATGAAGAATGTTCTGCGAGAACTTGGATCCAGCGTTTTCGTTTCGTTTCGGTACTAGTGAGCACTATGACATTTTCGTTTTCAGTGAGTCCTTCTTGTAGAGATTTCAACAGAGTAACGATTCTCCCAAATCCCGGTCGCAACAGCAAGCATCCTCCTTCTTCTTGATTGTGAGAAAAATAATGATTTTTTATGAGTTCAGAAACTTCTCGCTGTGGAGGATGAATGAAAAGATTCGGAAGACACAAATTTTTCAAAAAATATTTCGGAGAAGGAGAGACCGAAAGAACACGAACATTGATCGATGAGAAGGAATAAAATCTTTGAATGTTTCTGGTCGTGAAATTTGAAGGGCCACACGGATAAAATCTTGGCAACAAGAAAATGCCTCCAGTGATCCCATAACCATAAAAAACATTTGCTCCGGATGAATCTTTGATGGTCAATTCTTTCTTGGCCTTTGCGATAAACTTCGAGGACAATTTGTCAATGTCGTATCGTTTCATTTCTTTTTTTATTTAGTTTTTCAAAAGAAAGGAAAAGGAAAAGGAAAAGGAAAAAGAAAAAAAAAGGGAAATAATATAATTTCCAAGAAATTATTTTCATTGATGTTCATTGACATTATATGGATAATTTTGAAATTCCACCGGAAGTCTGTAGTGATTGCCTGGAACTGAACTTTTTTCATTGACCAGAATTTTCGGGTCCCTTTGTGTTCCTTGGTCCCTGTGTGTTCCTTGGTCCCTGTGTGTTCCTTGGTTCCTCTGTCGCACAACATCGGAAATCTGAAAAGAAGGATGCGAACTTCCGAAACCATATTTCCGTCGGTCTTCGGTTTTTTGATTTTTTCCATATCCTTCAACAAAAGTTCCGAGATTGCAAGTGCTCTGGTAATTTGGTTTTAAAGTCAAAGGTTCATAATTTTTGGGCGGTTCGCGAGATAAAGGTGTGAACTCGGATGGTTCTTCTTCATATAATTTTTCGACTTTGGGAGTTTCTGGAACATATTGATTGAATGAAGAATACATGTTTTATTTTTTTATTTGATTAAATAAATATTCAACAATAATTTTTTGGCGGAATATAAACTATTTTTCCGAGAAAATAGAAATAATATTCGTTTCTCACCGCACAACACAAAATGAAACAAGCATCGTTTAAATGCAACATGAACTCTGCGATTCGGGAGGTCGCGAAAATTTTGGATTCCACTCGTCATCCTCAAATTCCAGAAGACGTTCCTCACAAATATGAAGACAAGTTTCTTTTAGCGGAATATTTGACAAAAATCACTCCAAAATCACTCCAAAATCTTTTTCACTTTTTTTCCGAAACCACTTTGGCAAAGGAAAATGTCGAAAAAATAAAAAATTGGGCAAACAAAAAGAAATTGTTTATGAGATTTGAAAAATCCGAAAAATGTACCTTCGTCAGAGAAGAAATAGTGGAAAAGGAAGTTGTCACTGCGATCACCATCCAAAAAGATGGCACTAAAAAGGACCAATTCATCCTCACCAAAACT
>Ga0316207_10001404_pt1 | contig 29901 bp, 31 predicted proteins | sample 6weekpyrite_MG_FD_204943 | JGI IMG/M metagenome (GOLD analysis project Ga0316207, IMG submission 204943) | Microbial mat bacterial communities from mineral coupon in-situ incubated in ocean water Damariscotta River, Maine, United States -... | ecosystem: Environmental > Aquatic > Marine >...
TGTACACATTTAATCGTTGGTTTACCTGGTGAAGATAACGCCCATGCAAAAATTAGTTTGTTGCGTGTTTTGGAGCAAGGTGTTGAAGGTATCAAGCTACATCCACTACATGTTGTTAAAGGCACTCAACTCGCGAATGAATGGCGACGCGGGGAATACCAGCCACTAAGTCTAAATGAATACATAAACACCGTTGCAGATTTAGTTGAATTAACACCCAAAGAAATTATTTTTCATCGATTAACAGGAACCGCACAAAAAAATGTTCTATTAGCTCCTGAATGGTGTTCACAAAAATGGAATGTCTTAAACGGAATTACCGCTGAACTTGAACAACGCGGTCACTCACAAGGATTTAAGTATGAAGAGAAAAAATAAGATGGAACTCGTTTGTCCTGCAGGCAGTTTTCCGGCATTACGCGCGGCCGTTGATCATGGAGCAGATGCTGTTTACATTGGTTTTCGTGATGCAACCAACGCGAGAAACTTTCCCGGCTTAAACTTTAGTTATGATGAAGCACATACCGCAATTAAATATGCACATGAAAAGGGCGCTAAAGTTTTACTTGCATTAAATACTTTTCCGCAGCCAGCTGACTGGTCCACCTGGACAAAGGCGATTGATAATGCGGCAAAGCTGGGAGTAGATGCCGTTATTCTTGCTGATCCAGGTTTAATGAATTATGCCACACGTAACTATCCTGAATTACGTTTACATCTTTCAGTACAAGCCTCTGCAACCAATAAACATGCTATAGGATTTTTTAAAGAACACTTTAATATCCAGCGAGTTGTTTTACCGCGTGTATTGTCTGTCGCGCAAGTTAAAAATGTTATTAATAACAGTCCGGTTGAAGTAGAGGTATTTGGCTTTGGTAGCTTATGTGTCATGGTTGAGGGTCGCTGTGTGCTGTCTTCTTATGTTACCGGCGAATCACCCAACTCATGTGGTGTTTGCTCACCCGCTAAAGCCGTTAAGTGGACAGAAGCTGCCGGAGTAAGACAGTCCCGGTTAAATAATGTATTAATCGATCAATATACGGCAGAAGAAAATGCAGGTTATCCAACATTATGCAAAGGTCGATTTCAGGTTGGCGAAAATACTTTTTATGCGATCGAAGAACCCACCAGTTTAAACACTTTACCCATTCTGGCGGAACTGATGAAGATTGGAGTGGCGGCAATTAAAGTTGAAGGTCGTCAACGCAGCCCCTCTTATGTTGCACAAGTAACACAAATACTACGCGCCGCCATTGATGCCTGCCATGAAAACCCTGAAAAATTTAATCCAAATGAAGAATGGATTGAAGGTCTTGACCATGTTTCCGAAGGTAATGCACATACTCTGGGTGCCTATCATCGCCCCTGGCAATAGAGGAAATAATATGAAACTCTCACTCGGTCCGCTTCAGTATTTTTGGTCAAAAGAAAAAGTTTTTTCATTTTATAAAGATGTTGCAAAACTTCCTGTTGATATTGTATACCTGGGCGAAGTTGTTTGCTCTAAAAGGCGGCAACTAAACTTGGAAGACTGGCTTACTATTGCACAACAGTTAACCCAATCAGGAAAAGAAGTTGTTCTTTCTACAATGACTTTATTGGTTGCTGATTCAGAACTTTCTCAACTAAAAAAAATATGTCGTAATGAAAAATATGCTGTTGAAGCCAATGACACCTCCGCTCTTCATTTATTAGCTAATAAACAAAATCATGTCGTCGGTCCTCATGTCAATATCTATAATGCCGAAACACTTTCAGTATTACATGATGCGGGGGCCAAACGCTGGGTTTTTCCTGTTGAGCTTTCTCAAAATACACTTATTGATTTACAAAATGAAAAACCAGGCGATATGCAAACTGAGGTCTTTGTTTACGGTCATATTCCCTTGTCATTTTCAGCGCGTTGCTTCACTGCGCGCGCATTTAATTTAGCTAAAGATCAATGCGAGTTCCGTTGTAAACAATTTGAGCATGGCATGCCTTTGTACACACAAGACAAGAAAAATTTATTTCTGATAAACGGCATTCAACTTCAATCCGGCATTGCATGTAACTTGTTATCCGAAGTAGAACGATTACGCGAACTAAACGTTGATGTCTTGCGTATTTCACCACAAGATAAAAACATGAGAGAAATCATTCAGGCATTTAGAGCAAGTATAGATAATGACAGTTCTGCTTTTGAAATAGCCCCGATAGAAGGAGGCTGGTGTAATGGTTATTGGCATGGCCAGCCCGGACTTGACTGGAAATCGATTTAATTCTTAATGTTTCAATAACAAACGTTCTCCTAAGCGATGCAAGTGCCTGGCAAGATCAAGCTGTTCAACTAATGGGGCAATACGTGTTGATAATGTTTGTCCCAAAATAGATTTTAAATAGACATTTATATCAAAGTCCATGGCATCAATTAAGTTTTTAATATACAAACCATCTTCAGTATTACCTTCTAAACTTAAGTCACGCGAGAAAAATAAACTATCCGGATCTTCTTTACCCATAGCCAATAATAGAAATGTATTTACGTTGCCCTGAATATGTACGTCAGAAGTTAGCTTTGAATTCATATCATCATCTAAACGATGATCACGCACAATAAAGCGCCAGCAATTTCCCGTATCTGTTATCGTTATCTTAAGCCGCTTACCCTGCATAAAATCTAAGCGGGACGTTATTGCCTGATCTTTCATTAAATGACCGCCGAAAGAACTTAATACGCGCGTATGCAACTTATCCGGCACAAAGCGAAGAAAGTGGGATATTGGTTTTACAGCGAATGACATATCAAAAACTCAACAAATAAACAGCCTGAATCTTAAAATATCCGGTGACCCCCACCCCTGATCCAGATCAATTCTCTTCTTGATTCTTCCCTGCATTCCCTGACAATCAATTCACAGGTAAACTTAGCTCATGGCTGGACGTATTCCTCAACAATTCATTGATGATTTATTAAACCGTGTCGATATTGTCGAGGTGGTCGATTCGCGTGTGCCGCTAAAGAAAAAAGGCAAAGAATATACGGCTTGCTGCCCTTTTCACTCGGAAAAAACGCCTTCATTTACCGTGAGCCAAAATAAACAGTTTTATCATTGCTTTGGCTGCAAGGCGAACGGCTCTGCAATTGGCTTTTTAATGGAATACGAGCATTTAAGTTTTCCGGAAGCCATTGAAGAACTTGCGCGCAGTCAGGGTATTGAAGTGCCTTACGAAGGAGGTCAGCGACCCGATCCTCAAATTAAAAAAGCCCAGACTGATCTTTATGAGCTGATGCAACAAACCGATCAATACTATCAACAACAATTACGCCAACACGAACAGGCTAAGGCGGCTGTTGATTACTTGAAGCAACGTGGGCTCAGTGGAGAGGTTGCCAAAGATTTTGCTATTGGTTTTGCGCCCGATGGCTGGGATAACTTAATAAAAGCCCTCGGCAACACCGCAGAAAAAGAAAAAGCACTGGTGACAGCAGGCATGCTGATCAAAAAGGACAACGGCAAGTGTTATGACCGTTTTCGTGATCGCATTATGTTCCCCATCCGTGACCGCCGGGGTCGCTGTATCGCCTTTGGTGGCCGTATTTTGCCTAAAAAAGACGATGCCGCTGGCGCTAATAAAGCGGATACGGCCGCAAAATATCTCAACTCGCCCGAAACCCCGTTGTTCCACAAAGGGCGTGAACTCTACGGCCTGTATGAGGCGCGTCAAGCCTTGCGCGACATCCCACGATTAATGGTGGTTGAAGGTTATATGGATGTCGTGGCACTTGCCCAGTTCGGTGTTCGCTATGCTGTTGCCACACTCGGCACCGCAACCACCGCGGATCATTTAAAACGTTTATTCCAACTCACATCGGAGCTTGTTTTCTGCTTTGATGGTGATCGCGCCGGGAAAGATGCGGCATGGCGCGCTTTACAGGTATGTTTACCCGAAATTCGTGATGGCCGTGAAGTACGCTTTATGTTTTTGCCTGATGGCGAAGATCCCGATAGTTATATTCGTAAAATTGGCAAACAAGACTTTGAATTACAAGTGCAACAATCCCAGTCTTTTTCAGAATATTTCTTCAAGCAGCTCACCGATGAAGCCGATATCAGCGGGATTGGGGGCCGTGCAAAACTGGTCGAAACCGCACGTCCAATGCTATCACAAATGCCTGAAGGTATTTACCGCAAGCTCATGTTTGAGCAACTGGAAAAGCTTGGCCGAGTTGAGCTTTCTTCTCCTCAAACAACAAAACAGGCATTTAAATCTAAGCGTCAAACCGCTAAAAATTCAAGCCCCTCCATGACACCTGTTCGTAAAGCGATCACTTACCTGCTACATCAACCCAGTATCATTAAAAATTGGGAAATGAGCGCAGATAATATTCAAATATTAGAAAAACTTGACCTCCCCGGCATGAATTTATTGCTGGAAGTACTTGAAACTTTAACAATTAACCCCGATTTAACAACCAGCGCATTAATTGAGCGCTGGCGCGAAACCCCCTCCGCTAAGCACCTCGCTAAACTTGCTGCTGAACAGCCTGAGTTAAATGATCAGGCGGCCCTGGAAATTGAGTTTGTGGCGGTCATGAATGCCTTAAAAAAGCAGTCTGTAGAACTTCGTTATGATGATTTACAGGCCAAACTTGACCATAGCAAGCTCGACGAAAAGGAAATGGCTGAATATAAAATGCTTTTACAGCAGATTTATGTCACAAAAAGTGCCACAAAAACAGACTTATAGCGAATATTTGCTATATTTTTTAGAAGAAAATGCATAAAACTAGTGTATAATTGGTTGGTTTTACGCTCCAGAATTGTTATTACAGCTAAGAAGGCGTTTATGTCGCAAGCAACAAATCAAGAAAAACAACAGTCTCAACTTAAGGTATTGATTGCAAAGGGAAAAGAGCAGGGATTCCTGACTTATGCCGAAGTAAATGATCACCTGCCGAACGACATTGTTGATCCGGAACAAATCGAAGATATCGTAGGCATGATCAACGATATGGGTATCACCGTGCATGAAAAAGCCCCTGATGACGATACCCTGGCACAGGCCGGTAACTCAGTTGATGAAGATGCTGCTGAAGAAGCGGCACAAGCACTCGCTGCCGTTGATAGTGAATTTGGACGTACAACAGATCCAGTGCGTATGTATATGCGGGAAATGGGGACTGTTGAGCTATTGACACGTGAAGGCGAAATTGCGATCGCTAAACGCATCGAAGCCGGCCTACGTCATATGATGCGAGCACTCGCCTCATACCCGGAAACCATTGATATGCTGGTTGATTCATATGGCTTAATTGCCAAAGAACAAATGAAGCTCACTGATATTATTTCTGGCTTCTTTGATCCAAGTGCACCCGATAATATTCCAACTCCGGCAGAAATTGCCGCCGCCAATGCAAATAAAACAGCCGGCAACACCACAGATGACGAAGAAGAAGTCGATACCGGGATTGATTTAGAAGAAGCACATGAGCGCTTCACTTTAATTGAAAAATTACACAAGAAACACATTTCGACCCTGCAAAAATATGGCCACGATGATGCAAAAACCATCGCCGCATTAGAGCCGGTATTAGAACAGATTGCTGAATTAAAGCTCACGCCAAAAATGACGGCAATGATTCAGTTCAATATGCGTGATCTGATCGCCCGTATCCGTTCGCAGGAAAAAATTATACTGGATGTCTGTGTTGAACAGGCGCATATGCCGCGTAAACAATTCATCACAACCTTTCCGGACAACGAAACCGATCTGCAATGGTTAGACCAGCATATTGCAGCAGGTGAAAAATATTCTGATGTGTTAAAAGAGCACCACGATGAAGTGTTAAAAGCACAAACCAAGCTTGCTAAAATTGCTGAAGAAAGTGGTTTAAAAATTAGCGAAATAAAAGCAATCAACCGCAAAATGTCAATTGGTGAAGCGAAAGCACGCCGTGCAAAAAAAGACATGGTGGAAGCCAACTTACGTTTGGTTATCTCTATCGCAAAAAAATACACCAATCGTGGCTTACAGTTTTTGGATCTCATTCAGGAAGGCAATATTGGCCTGATGAAAGCGGTTGATAAATTTGAATACCGTCGTGGTTATAAGTTCTCTACCTATGCAACATGGTGGATTCGTCAGGCTATCACCCGTTCAATTGCTGACCAGGCGCGAACAATTCGTATTCCTGTACACATGATTGAAACAATAAATAAATTAAACCGTATCTCGCGTCAAATGCTACAGGAAATGGGCCGCGAACCTACGCCTGAAGAACTCTCTGAACGCATGGAAATGCCCGAAGACAAAGTCCGTAAAGTATTAAAGATTGCTAAAGAGCCTATCTCAATGGAAACACCAATTGGTGATGATGAAGACTCACATCTTGGTGACTTTATAGAAGACCAGAATGTTGAGTCACCCGTTGATTCTGCAACAGCAGGCGGTCTGGGTGAAACGGTACAGGGTATTTTAGAAGGCTTAACAGCGCGTGAAGCAAAAGTACTGCGTATGCGTTTTGGTATTGATATGAATACTGATCATACTTTAGAAGAAGTCGGTAAGCAGTTTGATGTAACACGTGAACGTATCCGTCAGATTGAAGCAAAAGCGTTGCGTAAACTGCGTCATCCAAGTCGCTCTGATCATCTACGCAGCTTCTTAGATATTGAATAATAAATAAGCCAGAGACTATAAAAAAGGGCATCTTCGGATGCCCTTTTTTTAAGCGCAATTAATCGAGCAACTCACGAATTTTCTTTAACAGTTCTTGTGAAGTATAAGGTTTAGTGAGTAAATTATTGTGTAATGCAGTGTCAGACATTTTTATTTGGCGTTGATCGGTAAAACCACTGGCTAATAAAATTTTACTATCGGGGTAGCTTTTTTGCGCAATCGTCGCCAGCTCATAGCCATCCATTTCAGGCATAACAACATCAGAAACGATAATATCAATAGACTGCTTACTGAGAATATCTAACGCCTGCCTACCGCTCTCGGCACTAAAAACATGATATCCAGACCGGCTTAATACTTCAGACATTAAGTTTCGCAGACCTTCCTCATCATCAACTATTAAAATATTTTCCGTACCGCTATAACTCTTTGCTAAACGATCTTTCTCCTCGCTATCCTCATTATTTTTTTCACCCTCAATTTTCTCTTCAAGACAGAGTGGAAAGTATAAAGTAAAACAGGATCCTGCTTCCAACTCTGATTCCACTTTAATTGCACCATTGCTACGCTCAACAAAAGCATATACCTGGCTTAATCCTAAACCTGTCCCGAGTTCACCCTTAGTAGAATAAAAAGGTTCAAATATTTGTTCTTTGATCGTGTTAGACATGCCAGAACCTGTATCAGTAAAGCTCAACAACGCATACTCACCTTGTTTAACCTGTAGTATATTTGCCTCCTTTTCATCCAACTGTTTTCGACTTGTTTTAATAGTAAACACACCGTTATTTTCTATCGAATGCATAGCATTAATACTTACATTGACAACTGCATCTTCAAGTTCTCCGGCATCTATATTAATAAGTAACTCTTGCTCCGTTAAGTCAAAATTCAGCTTTATGCGTGCAGTTAATATTTTTTCAAGCATGTGTTGTTCATCTAACAAGATACTATTGAGGTCTATAACTTCAGCATCAGATGCTCTTTGACGAGAGAAAGATAATAATTTTTTTGTTAACTTAACTCCACGTTGTCCTGCGCGGGTTATTTCTTTAACATAATCGAGTAGTTCGTCCCCCTCTTTAAGCTGCGAAAGCAAAAGTTCAGAGTAACCAATAATGACACCCAGCATATTATTATAGTCATGAGCTATACCGCCGGTTAACTTTCCTAATGCATCCATTTTTTGGCTGCGGCGAAGCTGCTCTTCATTTTGTTTTTGCTCCGTGAGATCATGACAGGTTCCTATAAAACGCCGCTTACCACTTATAGCGGCTGGTAGCTCGCTAAGCGATATACGTAGGGGGAAACAATGCCCGTCTTTATGTTTACCTTCTAATTCAATCCCTCCTTCAATGCTGATAATGCCACCATTTCCAGTTTTAAGGTAATTTTCCATTCCTTTTTTATGGGCAACCTGAAAATGCTCTGGTATTACAATAGATAAATCAGAACCTATCGCCTCTTCTGTGGTATAACCAAATAATCTTTCAGCGACATTATTAAATGATAAAATGGTATTATGCTCATCGACAGTGATCACACCATCACCAATTGAATTTAAGATCTCCCTTTGTTCTGCTTCTTTTGCCAGTAATTTTTTTTGGGTATCCTGCCTTGTAGAAATGTTGTCCCATTCACGCAACACCCTTTTAATTAAATTTGGCATGGAGCTGAAAATTTCAGGTGTTTTTACAAAATAATCTAAAGCGCCAGATTTCATCGCCTCAACTGCAATATTTTCATCACCAAAACTTGTCATCAAGACAACGGGATAATCATAATACCCCTGTGAAAACGAAATTAATTCTGTGCCTTTACCATCAGGAAGATTTAAATCGGTAATCACTAAATTTGGTCTGTTTGACTCAATAACCTGTCTTGCTTGAGATATATTTCCACATACCTGCAAGTCAAGATTAAAATCACTGTCTTCAATTGCACGCCGTATTAATTCAACATGGGCAGCATTATCTTCAACCAGTAATATTGAGAGTATTTTTTTCATTAAAATATAAATATAACGCTTAATTTTCTCGAGATGGCTTATGATTCCAGGCCAACCAGTAATAACCTAATTCATCCATCATTCTGGTAAAATCATCAAAATCAATCGGTTTAACAAGATAGCTGTTAGCGTGGCACTTATATGCTTTTGCAACGTCCATGTCAGCTGAAGATGTTGTCAAAATAACAACGGGAATACTCTTTAAATTTTCTGATGTTTTTATTTTTTCCAGAACTTGCAAACCATCTACTCTTGGCAATCTTAAATCCAGCAAGACCAAATGAGGCCTCGGATATTTGTTTTTATCGCTAAAATCATTACGGTTATGGAGATAATCAAGTGCTTGCTCACCATCTCCGACATGAGTAATTTCATTTACAATGCGATTTATTTCAAAACTACGAATAACCATTTCTGCATGCGCAGGGTTATCTTCTACTAAAAGTATTTTTAACGCTTCACCGTTTGATATGTTATTAACCATCTTACTATCCACCTGAGATTATTTAATAGAATAGTTAGGGAGCACAAATTTAAATATTGAACCTTTCCCTGCCCCTTCAGACTCAACCCAAATTCGTCCATCATGAACTTCGATAATTCTTTTTACAATTGCCAGCCCTACCCCCGTTCCTTCTGTATCAGTACTTAGTCTTTCAAATAAACCAAAAATTTTATCGTGATAGAGGGGATCGATACCAATACCATTATCTTTTACAAAAAAAACTTTCTCGCCATTGTTATCAGATTGATACATACCTATTTCTATTTCTGTCTCTACATCATTTCGTCTGTATTTAATGGCATTATCAATTAAATTTAAATAAACTTCTTTGAACCGAACCAGCTCTACGTTAATAAAAGGAAGTTTGGAATCAACAATAATTTTTATATTGTTAATTTTAATTTTCACTGACAAAACATTAAGAATATCGTCAACAATGCTTTTAACCGCAACGTCTACTCTTGCGCTGTCTTGACGCCCGATACGCGACAACTCTAATAAATCATCCAGTAAACTTTGCATTGTATTTGCTGCATCACTGATCCTGTTAAAATCTGCATCAATTCTTTTCTGATTATTTTCAGCAATATCTTTTTTCAGCAGGCCAATAAAACCATTAATGGTTACCAGCGGACTCTTAAGATCATGTGAAACGGTGTAAGTAAAACGTTCCAGCTCTTCATTTTTATACTCCAGAGATTTAAGTAAGGATTCCCTTTCTTTTTCATTCTTTGCCCGTATACTTACATCCTGAATAACTGCTGCTATAAGAATACCTTCTTCTGTGTTAACAGGCGCCATGCTAACCTCAACATCAAACAACGATCCGTCTTTTCGACGTGCTTCAAATATTTTATTATCTCCCATATTTCTCGATAAAGGATTATGTAAATAGTTTTCACGAAGAACTTTGTGATTTTTATATTGAAATGGAACCAATATTTCTACTTTTTCACCAACCAGCTCCTCTCTCGTGTATCCGGTTAAACGACAAAGAGACTCGTTGACCAGTGTAATAATGCCCTGGCTATCGACCATTAAAATACCATTAATTGCTGATTCTAAAAAACCTCTGAATTTCGCCTCATTATTTTTTAAAATTATTTCATTCTTTTTTAATTCTGCCACCGAGCTTTTTAGTCTTTCTTGCAGATTGATTAACGTATCTATCAATTTATCCAGCTCGTCTTTTTTTCTTTTTTTACTTTTCTTTTTTATTTCTAATATATTATCAAGCGAAACCAAATCAATATTTTCAGCAAACTTATTCACCTCGACTAAATGCCTTATTACTAAAGTGTAAAAAAGAAAAAACATAAAACTTGCAACCAGGAAAGTCTTTATTGTATTACTAACAACAATCGTAATAGCTTGCTCATATATATGGTTATAAGCGTTAGCTAAAGTTGCTATAATATGCACCCGCCCAATTTCCTGTAATTCATTGCGGTAGTAATAATACAGAGGAAAATCACGCTCTATAATATTTTTGCCAGACAGTTCACCTTGCTGCGTAACTAACTTACCATCTTCGTAAATCGCAATATATTCAAGATCAGGCAAACGCAATATACCCTGAAGGGTAATATCAAGTTCATTTTTATTCGAAACCCATAATCGGGAGGCTATATTTTTACTATAGCTATCACGCACCTCGTTAATTCTGGTTTTTATACTGCTCACATCCTCTTTAAACATTCCATATAACTGAAATCCTGAAGTGAATATCGTAATAAAAGTACTTGCCAGCACAACAGAAAACACCAGTTTTCTGGAAAGTGGGCTAATGTGCTGGTAATAATCTAATAGTTTCATTTGATAATGATGATTAATGCGTTAGTGATGAAAGATGTTTTTTTACCAGATGCTGATAGCTACCATCTTTTTTCATGTTTTTTAATGCTTGTGACAATGGGGGAATAACAGACTTATGTTTTTTATGTAAATAAATAAATATTTCTTTTACAGCTAATGCAGGCTTATGTTGATATACATTATCCATCATCATTTTTTGTAACATATAATGTCCCGCCCATTTTTCATATATGACATAGTCTGTTCGTTTTTTTTCTAATAAGACAAATAATTCATTAATATTCGATGTTTTGGTAATTTCCGCATCATTTGGAATATTTTTTTCCAGTATTTTCCATCCATTAATATGTGACACTGACTTTCCGGATAGCGCACTCCATCCGGCTCTTAGATCAATCGTTTTCCTGGAAAAAACCACAAACTCCCAATCCATAAGCTTTTCCGGCACACGAATTAAATTAGTATACACTTTGTCAATTCCTTTAACGCGAGCCATCTCACCGTCAACAAAACCTTTATTTGAGTTTTTTAAACCTCGCTCTGCAGGAAATAATGAAGTTTCTAATGTAATACCGATACGCCGAAAAGCTTCTGTTGCAACAGCGTCCATAAAGCCTGTTTGGTTATCCGTATTTAATGGTGGCCGCCCTGTAATATTAAGGTGGATAATTGATGTCGCAGTTGCCGGTTGAAAACTTAAAAAACACAAAACAAAGGCTGTACTAAGAATCAAACTTTTCATGTTTGCCCCCATTTTAATAACGTAATTAAAATGTAAATTAAAGAATTACACCCTACTTCTATGTCGATTAGATAAACAAACTTTCCGTTTTTTAACCACAGTATTTTCAGAAATGACTCTCAAAAAATTGTTTATAATTAGCGCCGAAACTCAATCAGACCACGTGTTTTAAACACAATAATGACACCGCAACACTAAAATACAGCATTGCCTGACCATTTTTATCGGCTGATGGCAAAGTGAACTTTAATAGAAAGATGCTGCTCGATTAATTTTAACAATCGGCAAACTATGGTGTAGAATAGCCTCCGTTTTGGGCCTATAGCTCAGTTGGTTAGAGCAGGGGACTCATAATCCCTTGGTCCTTGGTTCGAGTCCAAGTAGGCCCACCAGCTCCCCATAAAAAAAGGGTTACATAAGTAACCCTTTTTATTTGGTGTTATTTAACCTTTACCAGCCAAAGATCACGCCTTCAAGCAACATATTGTATCCATCAAATTCATTGCTCTTTGCTGGAATAAAGCTTTTTGCCTTGCCACCGAAACGCTTAATAATGCCTTTTGTACTTCTAATCCCACTATCAAGCGATGTTAGCTCCTTTACCAGGGTGTCTTTTTGAGATTGGGTCAAACGCTTGCTCACCGATATACCCTGGTTAGGCATAATTTGGGTCGTGTGTAACACTTTAAAGTTGTCACGCTGCTCCTGTTTGAGCTTCTTATTAAAGTACGCGGTACGGAATATAGCTGCATCGCACATTTCTTTTTCTACATATGACTTATACACCTTCCCCATCCCACCTTTTATCCCTTTTATTACGGGTTGCCTTACAGGGTTCCGGTAATAATCCAGTACTGATAAAGTCGACAAATTGGGGGGTGAAATACCGCAGATTTTCTTACCAATGAGTTTATCCGGGTGATCAAGTTCCTTATTATCCACTTTGTTAACCAACATAAACTGAAGCTTCCCGGGCAATTTCACCAGCGCATCATGTCCCAGGTGAGCAATACGCCACGCAATAAAATGGGGCCCATCAAAGACAATGTCATATTTATCATTACGCATTTCACGTTGGTATTTAAGCCAGTTTTCCGGATGCTTGTAAACAACTTTAACACCGAGTGATTTCGATAAATGAGCCGCAATTGGGCCATATATTTTCTGCCCCGCTGCGGGTTTTTCCCGCGGCGGCGCAGTTAAAACTAAATCTTTTGCAAACACCTGCGAATAAAAACCGCTCATCACAAGCACGAATAAAATCAAACTTTTTATATTTCTCACAAATAACCCCTCGTGACTTAAACGGCAGTAAACCCCTAATTTACTACCTTCATAGGATAATTTTATTTAAAGAGAATAGGGGCTTAAAGGCGTGAAAATACCGTAATGTGCAAAAAACACTGCATAATGCAGAAAATTAGTCCGTTATTTATTCATAATTTCCTTGCTGATAATGGAATAAAGTGAGAATTTGCGAGGCATACCAGAATGCCCGCGCTTCAATATCAGCTTGTCCCACATTTAAGCTTTCTAAAGAACGCGCTATAAGCGCTTGATCTTTCTTCTCGTGGCGTAACGACACTGCAATTAACATTGCTGACGCTGAAGGCAAAACACCATCCAAAAGAACTTCTTCACCTTGCCCATATTTCAGCAACATATTTTCTGCCAATAACCAGCCTTTATCGCCATAAAATCGCTTCCATGACTGAAAGATTAATTCATCAAGCCATGCCTTATCAGCTGCAGCGTTCTTATATTCAAGCCAGTCAGATACACCTTGCGCAACATAAGCATAATCTTCCAGTCCACCTTGACCCAATACTTTTTTATTTTTTACTGCGCGATATAAGGTATTATTTTTCCATAAATTTTTATAAATATACTGTTTAATCTCCTGCGCGGCCTTTGCATAGGCCTCATTATTAAATTGCTTCGCCGCTTTTGCATAAGCTGACAAGGTTAAACCATTCCAGGCGGCCAATAGTTTATCATCTCGCGGCACGCGTCTTTTTTCTCTGGCATTTAACATCTTTTTCTTCGCGGCATTAAAATATTTTTTCGCATGGGCAACAGGTATATTCAACATTTTGGCCGCGTCATTAACACTCATCACTTCAACCAGGTGATGGCCGCCTTCGAGGTCATCCGGCCCTTCAAGTTGCCACATCAGTTCAATCAGTTTCATTTCATTTTTGCTGAGTATTTTTTTTAATTCATCTGGTTGCCAAAGATAATAGCCCCCTTCTACATCATTGTTATCAACCGCAGAGAGGCTGGCAATATATGCACCTTTTGGTGAGCGAAAAACATCCAACATAAAATCCAACGTAGCTTTTGCTACCTGTGAAAATTCTTCACTGTTAAATATTCGTGCCGCATCCAGATATAAAGAAGCCAGTAATGCATTGTCATAAAGCATTTTTTCAAAATGAGGAATCTGCCAGTTAGGATCGACACTATAACGAAAGAAGCCTCCTGAGAGCTGATCATTTAGCCCTTGTGATGCCATTTTATTTAAAGTTAATAATAAAAAACTTTTAAGCTCTTTGTCAGGCTTTACCTCATAAAACGTCAATAAAGCAGATAATTGTGGAAAAGAAGGAAATTTATTTTGTTGTCCAAAACCACCAGACATATCATCGCTTATTTCATTTGCAGCTGATAAAAATAAATTAACGTATTTGCTGGCAAGACCGGCAGAGATAAGACCTGAACGTTTAATGACCGGTGCAGTGAGTTCTTCTGTTGCGTTTTTTGCTATTGTTTCGAGTACTGCTTTTTCTTGCTGCCATTTTATTTTTAAATTATTTAAAATTTCAATAAAATTATTAGTGGGCACATAGGTCATACCCACCAAAGGATAACCATCGGGGGTAATAAACACATTCAATGGCCAACCTGCATGCCCCTGTGTTCTTTCAACGAATTCAATCAGTCGGCTGTCCAGCGCACTGTTAATTTCCCTGTCCACTTTAACCGGAATAAAATTGTTATTCAGAATTTTGGCAACCGCTGCGTTTTTATAACTCTCGCGTTGCATCACATGACACCAATGGCAGGAAAAATAACCACTGGAGACATAAATCAACTTACCCTCTTTTTTTGCCTTATCAACTGTAGCTTTATTCCACTCTTGCCATGCAACCGGATCATCACCGTGCATTGCAAGGTAAGGAGATGCGTGGCGCTGAAGTGTATTTTTTAAACTATCAGCAAAAACAGGGGTTGATAAATTAACTAATAAAAGTATCAGTAATGACTTCATAAATATCCCTATAAGCTATTAAAAAGGGGACGCGCGCACTTATTGACAGGTATTACTGCAAAGAATTCATTATTTACTAAAATAATCTACTGGCGAGTAAGCATAGCCGCTAATCAGGGGAAGGTTAGTCTTTTTTATCCGGTTTACTAAGTGCTTCTTCTTCAGCGATAGCCTTTTCAAACTCATCGTCTAAATCCTGCTCTTCTTTAGCAGCACGTTCTTTTTCCAGGCGAACTTTTTTTCGCGTGAGTATTTTAGAAAAAATTAAACCAAACTCAAACAAAATCCACATAGGGACGGCCAGTAGCATTTGCGAAACGACATCAGGAGGTGTTAATAACATACCCGCAATAAAAGCCACGACAATAATATAAGGACGCTTTTGAGAAAGCTTTTCTGCCGTTGTCATGCCTGTTGCGATAACAATAATGGTTGCAATTGGTACTTCAAAGGCCAGACCAAAGGCAAAAAACATTTTTAATACAAAATCCAGGTACTTCGTGATATCCGTCATCATTGTCACGCCCTCAAGCGCTATCCCGGTAAAGAACTGAAACATTAACGGGAAAACAACAAAATAAGCGAACACCATTCCCAGATAAAACAGAATAATGCTTGAAAAGAGTAACGGAAAAGCTAATGACTTTTCATGCTTGTATAAACCGGGAGCAATAAATGCCCATAATTGATACAGGATAAATGGCATACCAATAAAGATAGCCGACATCATTGAAAGTTTAAATGGCGTTAAAAAGGGTGAGGCCACTTCGGTCGCTATCATACTGCTGCCAGTGGGAAGATGAATTAAAAGAGGCTCAGCTAAAAGCGTGTAAAGCTCATTAGAAAAACTAAACAGGGCTAAAAAGATGACTAAAATAACAAGTACCGCACGCAATAATCTGTCGCGCAACTCAACAAGATGAGACATAAAAGGCACTTCGGCTTCAGCCGTGTTGTTATTTTTATTGGTCATTTAATAATTAATTTTATGAGTTCTTAGAAGCAGCTTGTTCTTCAGTTGAAGTATTATCCACTGTTTTCTGAACATGCTCGGATTGAGTTTTTTCTGCTTCAACAGGTTCCGCAGCAAAATCATCCATATCAGTTTCATCGAGTTGCGAATCATAATCCTCCGGATCTTTCTCACTCTCATCCGAGTTATCAGGAATCGCCTTCACCTGGTAGCTGGGCGTTTCATCAGCATCAATTCGAAAATCATCGGTATTCATGATTTCTTTGATTTCATCCAGACCGACATCATCAGCAATGGCTTTTTTTAATTCTTCCTGCTTTAATTCACGATCAATATCGCTTTTAACATCCCCCACAAAGCGGCGCGCGCGACCAACCCATTTACCGGCCTGCCTTGCAACACCCGGTAATTTATCGGGGCCGATCACAAGCAACGCAATCACTGCTATCGTTGTAAGTTCCCAAAAGCCAATATCAAACATGAATAAACAACCTCAATGAAGTATAAAAAATTATACTTTATCTTCTTCTTTTACTTTGGTTGCTTCGCCTTCAATAACACTGCTTTCGCTTTTTTCTATGCTTTCATTTGGCTTGGTTTCTTCGTCTTTGATAGCGGTTTTAAAGCCTTTAACGGCTGAACCTAGATCACTACCCACATTTTTTAAACGTTTAGCACCGAATAAAACTAAAACGATAACCAAGATTATGATTAACTCTGTTACGCCAAATCCCATATCAACTCTCCAAATAATTTATATCTAAAATTTTACTGAAAACCCGGTAAATTCTTACCGCCTAATAAATGCATGTGTAAGTGGAAAACAACTTGTCCACCCTCTTTACCGGTATTAATGATCGTCCTAAAGCCGTCCTTTAAACCCTGCTCTTTTGCCAACTTTGGCAATTGCTTAAGCATATGCGCCATAATTTCATCGTGCTCATCGCTGATATCATTCAGACCTGATATATGGGCCCGAGGTATCGCTAATAAATGGACATCGGCTTTTGGGTAAATATCCTTAAAAACAAACATTTTGTCATCTTCATAGACTTTATCTGACGGTACTTCACCAGCCAAAATTTTACAAAAAAGACAATCACTCATGACAGCGGCTCCTGATTTATTTTCGCCTGTTGGCTTTTTCTTCTAAACCCGACATACCAAAACGACGCGCCAATTCATTTAACACTTCTTCATGGCTAATACCCTGGTTGGATAACATGACCATTGTGTGAAACCAAAGATCAGCCGTCTCATAAATAATTTTTTCTGCATCAGCATCTTTCGCGGCCATCACCGTTTCTGTTGCTTCTTCACCCACTTTTTTTAAAATAGCATCCAGGCCTTTACTGTGTAGCTTTGCCACATAAGAACTTTCTGGATCCGCATTTTTGCGCTCCTCAAGTACTGCTGCTAATTGTTTTAATATGTCCGACATAATTTCTTCTACATTCTAAACTACGTATTTTAACGCAAAGGACGCAGAGACGCAGAGGATGCAAAGAAAAACTCTATGAACTCTGCGTCTCTGCGTCCTTTGCGTTTAATCACTTACTATAAATCTCGTCTGGATTTTTAATAACATGTTCTACTTCAACCCATTCATTATTTTTTAGCTGTTTATAAAAACAATTATGGCGACCTGTATGACAGGCAATACCGCCGAGTTGTTCCACTTCTAATAACACCACATCGTTGTCACAATCTAAACGAATATCTTTGAGTGTTTGTACATGTCCGGACTCTTCGCCTTTACGCCATAACTTGCCACGCGAACGCGACCAATAAATTGCGCGGCCTTCTTTGACGGTAAGCGCTAATGATTCACGGTTCATCCATGCCATCATTAAAATTTTTCCCGTACCCGTTTCCTGGGCAATAGCCGGGACTAAACCATCCTTATCCCATTTAATTTCATCGAGCCAATTCATTGTCATATCTAAACTGTTAATTTTAACGCAAAGGTCGCAGAGGCGCAGAGGGCGCAAAGCAAGTAAAGTTTTTTCTTGGTGTTCTCTGCGCCTCTGCGTTCTTTGCGATTATTACAGAACATATATTACAACCGCATCTCAATTCCAGCCGTTGCCATTTTCACTTTTGCTTCACCGATAGTATGTTCACCAAAGTGAAAAATACTGGCTGCAAGCACCGCATCGGCTTTACCTTCTTTTACGCCTGCCACTAAATGCTCTAACTCACCCACACCACCTGATGCAATAACGGGTACGTTAACCGCTTCACTAATAGCGCGTGTTAACTCGAGATCAAAGCCAATTTTTGTACCGTCTCTATCCATGCTGGTTAACAAAATTTCACCGGCACCGTAAGCAACCATTTTAACTGCCCACTCGACGACATCAATACCTGTTTCTTCGCGCCCACCGTGGGTAAAAATTTCCCAGCGATTTTCTTCACCTTCGCCACTGACTTTTTTTGCATCAATCGCAATAACAATACATTGTGAACCAAATTTTTCTGCCGCTGCTTTGACAAATTCGGGATTAAACACGGCAGCACTATTAATCGCCACTTTATCTGCACCGGCATTTAACATAGTACGAATGTCTTCAACTTTACGGATGCCGCCACCCACCGTTAAGGGAATAAATACCTGGCTGGCAACTTCTTCAACTAAATGCACCATGGTATCGCGATTATCCGCCGTTGCTTTAATATCTAAAAAAGTAATCTCATCGGCACCCTGCTCATCATAGCGACGCGCAATCTCAACCGGATCGCCGGCATCCCGAATATCAACAAACTGCACACCTTTAACAACGCGTCCGTTATCAACATCTAAACAAGGAATAATTCTTTTAGCTAGACCCATTTTTAATTTACCGTAAATAAACGCAAAGTTCGCAAAGACGCAAAGGGCACACGGAGAAGAATGAGTTTAACTTTATCATCTTTGCGTTCTCCGCGACTCTGCCTCCTTTGCGTTAAAATCTTTACTTGTTAAGTTCGTCTGCCAGCTTTTGCCCTTCTGCAAAATCCAGTGTGCCTTCATAGATTGCCCGGCCAGTGATCGCGCCACTAATACCTTCGCTCGAGACTTCACTTAATGCGCGAATGTCGTCAAGGTTGGTTATGCCACCTGAGGCAATAATCGGAATATTAACGGCTTGCGCCAGCTTTAACGTTGACTCAACATTAACACCTTGCATCATGCCATCGCGACTGATATCGGTATAAATAATTGAAGCAACACCGTCATCCTGAAAGTGCTGAGCCATATCAATCACATCATGTTTTGAAAGTTTAGACCAGCCATCAATCGCAACTTTGCCATCTTTAGCATCAAGCCCAACAATAATGTGGCCGGGAAATTCTAAACAAAGATCTTTGACAAAGTGTGGCGCATTAACCGCTTTGGTGCCGATGATCACATACTCAACACCGGCATCTAAATACGTTTGTACCGTGTCTTCATCACGAATCCCGCCACCAATTTGAACGGGAAGATCGGGGTACGCCGCACAAATGTCATGCACGACACCGGCATTCATTGGTTTACCTTCAAAGGCACCGTTTAAGTCAACAATATGTAAACGGCGAGCCCCTTCTTCAACCCAACGTCCGGCTACGGCGACGGGGTCATCTGAAAAAATGGTTTCATCATCCATATCGCCCTGGCGTAAGCGGACACATTTTCCATCTTTAAGGTCAATTGCAGGTATTAAAAGCATGTTCTCTTCTCTATTTTTCTACGTTTAAGTTTAAGACTTTCCATTCCACTTCAAAAAATTGGCATACAAGGTTAAACCTGCATGCTGACTTTTTTCCGGGTGGAACTGAACAGCAAAGACATTATCTTTACTCACTGCGGAAGTAAAAGTAATACCATAGCTTGTCGATGCAGCAATAAGATCGGGGTGTCCCGGTTGCGCATAATAACTGTGTACAAAATAAAAACGGGCATCTTGCGCAATATCTTTCCACATTGGATGCTCGATTTCATGATGAACCTGGTTCCATCCCATGTGTGGAATTTTTAATTTTTCAGGTACTTTAATCTCTTTTAAAACATCATCAAAATTTTCAACCTGGCCAGGTAATATGCCCAGGCACTCAACACCATCGTTTTCTGCGCTCGATTCAAGCAATGCCTGCATGCCCACACAGACACCAAAAAAGGGTTTGCCGCTGGCAACAAACTCTTTAATGACCTTATCTAAACCAAGGCGAACAATTTCTCCCATGCAATCGCGCATCGCGCCAACACCGGGAAGAACAGCACGGTCAGCAGATAAAATAGTGTCTGCATCCGAGGTCACAAGAACATCAACGCCCCCGCCCACTTTTTCTAACGCTTTGGAAACAGAATGGAGGTTGCCCATTCCATAATCAATGACTGCTACGCTACTCATAAAATTTTAACTTTTTTCATAGGGATAAACTGTAACGAAAGCCGTCATTGCGAGGAAACACAGAAAAATTTTTTTCTGTGTTGACGCGGCAATCTTTTATAGCCAATGCTATTCTGCCTGAGATTGCTTCGCAATCCTTGTTGTCTCGCAATAACAGCTTTTTATAGACTTCCTTTGGTTGACGGCATTACACCTGCCATTCGCGGATCAGGCTCTACCGCCATGCGTATTGCCCGACCAAATGCCTTAAATATTGTTTCTGCGATATGGTGAGCATTTTTGCCTTTCAGGTTATCAATATGCAAAGTCACCTGGGCATGGTTGACGAAGCCCTGGAAAAACTCACCAAACAAATCGACATCAAAGCTGCCGATCATTGAACGAGGATATTTTGTGCTCTCTTGCAAACCAGGGCGACCTGAAAAATCAATGACCACGCGCGACAAAGCCTCGTCCAATGGCACATAAGCGTGACCATAACGACGGATGCCTTTTTTATCGGCTAATGCTTTGGCAAATGCCTGCCCTAAAGTGATGCCAATATCCTCAACCGTGTGGTGATCATCAATGTGATTATCACCTTTTGCGCTAATATTGAGATCGACCATACCGTGGCGCGCAACCTGATCCAGCATATGCTCCAAAAAGGGCACACCTGTATTAAATTCGCCATTGCCTTTCCCATCGAGATTGATTGTCACCTCGATTTGAGTCTCTAATGTGTCACGAGACACTGTTGCGGTACGATCTGCCATGAAATGCTCCCAATAGCATTAAAATTTACCATTATTATATGGTATCAGCTTGTGGGATGCATCTAAAAGGGAGTGAGAACAGCGGGTTTAAAGAGGGGAATCAGCAGAAATTGGCTAAAAAACGAAGTCACGATGTCAAATTTTCACGAGTAAAACACCACTTGGTTACGCCCCGCTTCTTTGGCATCGTAAACGGCTTTATCGGCTTGTTCAAATAAGCCTTCAAAATCAATACCTTCAGTCAAAGCCGCAACACCAATACTCGCTGTCACAGCTAAGCCATGCGGTTTTGAGTCTTCAATAGCTTGCCTTACCGCTTCTGCCTTCGTTTTGGCAAAATCACAATCACAATGAGAAAGTAACATAACAAATTCTTCCCCACCAAAACGGGCAACAAAATCCTCTGCCCGACAATTAGCCATTAACACTTTACCAATTGCCTTTAAAGCAACGTCACCAATATTATGGCCATGTGTATCATTAATAGCTTTAAAAAAATCAAGATCAATCACCAGCAAGGTAATAGGGAAATCATGGCGATTGGCATCGCTGATATATTTAGGAGCTAAATCAAATAAACTATGCCGGTTATATAACTCCGTTAATTGATCCGTCATTGCCAGCTTAAGAAGTTCTTCTTGTTGTTTTTTTACCTGTTCCTGAATTTTTTTATTTTGAACCAGGTTTGATGAGCGCACGATCAACTCATCGCTGTCATAGGGCTTAATAATAAAGTCATTCGCACCATTTCTGAGAAAAGCCGTGCGTTTGGTTTGATCCGCTTCTCCTGAAACAACCAGTATCGGTATATTTGCCTTGTCGGCATCATTGATAGAACGCACAAAATCGATAATCTCATTTCCTGTTTCTGTGCCTTGTAAATAAAAATCGGTGACCACTAGATCATAATTTTTATCTGCAAATTTTACCTTCGCCTCTGCCACATTCGTCACCTGTTCAACATGCGCGCTATAACTTTTCAGCAGCGCCGTTGTCATCTCCGCGTTCGCTTGATTATCTTCAATATAGAGAATGTCAGCCAGAAGATCTAAGGTACGACTGTTCACGACTCTAATCAAAAAAGTATGCAGGGAGTGAATATCCTTTTTATCAAAAACAAGTTTAAAGCCAGCCTGATTTGCGTCTATCATGAGTTTAGAAACATCATCAGATGGCATCATAATAGTTAGTGCATCGCGTAATTGATATTTTTCCCGGTAGCGATGTAAGAACAACTCGCCCCCCTATATCCCGCAAATAACGGGACACAATAATAAAGGCATACTCTGGTTTAGTGCTGGACGCTAACGCCTCTTTTCCAGAAGTAAAAACATCACAACCCACACCAATATCAGACAATATTGTGCTTAACAAATCACTATAATAACTGGTACTTTCAACAATGAGTGCTTTTAGTGACATATTTCTCCTATATCGGACTTTAAAAGGGAAAGCTTTAATGAAATGAACAGCAACTTTCATACCTTTTTTAGTTCTAAAACCTTATAAAAATTGACGGGCTCAAGCAAAATTATCCTTATGGCTCATAGGGTTATAGTAAAAACCTTTTGCCACATAGACAACAAGGCAATACAATTAATCCAATAAAATCCTCGGCATAATAAACAAGGCATTATAAATGACAGACAATCGAGTTATTAAACTTTCAGAACTAAAAAATCACTGTCAAAACTGTAGCTTATATGACCTTTGTTTGCCTATGGGGTTAAATACAGGTGATCTGGAACGACTTGATAAAGTTATCAAGCGACGCCAGTCTGTTAACAAAAATAACTTCCTGTTTCGCATGGGCGAAAATTTAAAATCCGTTTATGCTATTCGCAGCGGCTCATTTAAAACTTATTTAACCAATCCTGATGGCACCGAGCAAATAATAGGATTTTCCTTGCCCGGTGAGCTATTAGGTATGGATGCTATTAGTGGCAACGAACACAAATGTTCTGCCAAAGCGCTCGAAACCTCCAGTGTTTGTGAAATTCCTTTTGACCATCTTGAATCACTCGCACTCGACATCCCTAACCTGCAACACCAGCTTTTTCGCTTAATGAGTAAGGAGATTCAACAGGATCAAAACGCTATGCTTTTGCTTGCACAAATGCCGGCAGAAACACGGCTGGCAAGTTTCTTACTCGGTCTGTCCGAGCGCTTAAACAATTTAGGTTACGCGGCAAATGAATTTAACCTCAGCATGTCCCGCGGTGATATTGCCAACTTACTCGGCATGGCCGTTGAAACGATCAGCCGTTTACTTAGCCATTTTCAGGATGATGGCTTGCTCGAAGTTGAGCGTAAACACATCACTATTTTAGATACCGCTAAGTTGCGCCAACTCGCAAATCACTCATCGACTAATTGCTCTAATTCCTCACAAGTCAGTTAGGTTATAACCTGGCTGCACCCATTCCCTCCCTGCATTCCAAGTTGATTTGATCTAGATCAACGAGTTCAGATTTAATCTAAGGCAGACTTGTTCCGTTATTGGACTATATTTAGTTACTAGTAGTTATAACGTATAACAATAAGGGAAAACTATGGAAACAGAAAATACATACAACTATACCGTTGTACGTCAGTTTACCGTGATGACGGTGATCTGGGGAATTGTCGGTATGACCGTCGGGGTCCTCATAGCCGCGCAACTGGTTTGGCCTGCACTCAACTTTGATTTACCCTGGTTAACGTACAGTCGCTTACGACCACTACACACCAATGCGGTCATCTTTGCCTTTGGTGGTTCGGCACTTTTTGCGACCTCCTACTATGTCGTGCAGCGCACCTGCCAGGCCCGTTTGTTTTCCGACAAGCTGGCAGCCTTCACCTTCTGGGGCTGGACCCTGGTCATTTTACTTGCTGCAATCAGCCTTCCGTTAGGTATGACCAGCGGTAAAGAATACGCAGAACTTGAGTGGCCCATCGATCTGCTTATTACCGTAGTATGGGTTGCTTATGCCGTGGTTTTCTTTGGCACCATCATGAAACGACAGGTACAACATATTTATGTTGCTAACTGGTTCTTTGGTGCTTTCATTCTTACCGTTGCGGTTTTGCACATTGTAAATAGTATGGCGTTACCGGTGAGCTTAACGAAATCCTATTCATTCTACCCTGGTGCTATCGATGCCATGGTGCAATGGTGGTACGGCCATAACGCGGTAGGCTTTTTCTTAACCGCGGGCTTCTTAGGCATCATGTACTACTTCATTCCTAAACAAGTCGGTCGTCCAATTTATTCTTACCGTTTATCTGTTGTGCATTTCTGGGCGTTAATCTCCACCTATATGTGGGCAGGCCCGCATCACCTTCAATACACAGCATTACCTGATTGGGCTCAATCTATCGGTATGGTGTTCTCTTTGGTGCTGCTTGCACCATCCTGGGGTGGCATGATCAACGGGATGATGACCTTATCCGGCGCCTGGCATAAGTTACGCACCGACCCTATTCTCAAATTCTTAATCGTTTCATTGTCCTTCTACGGTATGTCAACTTTTGAAGGCCCGATGATGGCCATTAAAACGGTTAATGCATTATCACATTACACCGACTGGACAATAGGTCACGTGCATTCCGGTGCATTGGGTTGGGTTGCTTTGGTCACAATAGGTGCGGTGTACTTTTTAATACCCAAGGTATTTGATCGCGAACAAATGTACTCCATTAAATTAATTGACACACATTTTTGGATCGCAACGATTGGCATCGTTTTATATATCGCGTCAATGTGGATTGCCGGTGTAATGCAGGGCTTAATGTGGCGTGCCGTTAATGCTGATGGCACCTTAACCTATAGCTTTGTAGATTCACTCGAAGCAACCTATCCGTATTACACCGTGCGTTTCATAGGCGGCTTATTATTCCTCGTCGGTATGTTTGTAATGGCCTATAACGTCTGGAAAACTATTAAGGGAGAAACAAAGCATGAGTCATGAAGTCGTTGAAAAAAATATAGGCTTAATGATGATACTCATAGTTTTCGTCATTAGCGTAGGTGGTTTAGTTGAAATTGTGCCTTTATTTTTTACTAAGGACACAACTGAACCTGTTGCAGGACTTAAACCTTATAGTGCACTTCGTTTGGAAGGCCGTGATGTTTATATACGTGAAGGTTGTTACAACTGTCACTCTCAAATGATTCGCCCCTTCCGTGCAGAAACTGAACGCTATGGCCATTACTCAGTGGCGGGCGAGTCTGTTTATGATCATCCTTTCCAATGGGGTTCCAAACGTACCGGACCTGATCTTGCCCGTGTAGGTGGCCGTTATTCTGATGACTGGCAACGTGTTCATTTGATTAATCCACGTGATGTTGTTCCCGAATCCAATATGCCCGGCTTCCCCTGGTTAGTCGATAATAAAATTGATGGGAAGGAAACAGCAAAGAAAATGCGCGTAATGAATACCTTAATTTCATCTACCTGTGGTAAATGCGAAACCTACAGTGAAGCAGAAATTGCCCGCGCAGAAAATGATGTAAAAGATAAAACTGAAATGGATGCCCTTGTCGCATATTTACAAGAGCTCGGTACTGCAATCAAAACCCGGAGATAACCAGGGAGATCATGGTGGATATAAATGATTTTAGAAGTTGGTATACCGTGGTTTTATTTGCGGTATTTATTGGGATAGTTTGGTGGGCTTATAGCGGTAAAAGTAAACGTCGTTTTGATGATGCATCACAACTTCCGTTTAATGAAGTCGAGCACCCTACTAAAAAAAAATTGAAAGGAGACAAGCATGAGTGATTTTTGGAGTTGGTATATTGCACTCATTACCGTTGCGAATATTCTGGCATGTTACTGGTTAATTAAATGGGCAAGTAAGTCACGCGCCAATGAAGCCAAACAAGGAGATGTCACCGGCCACAAATGGGATGGTGATCTGGAAGAATACAACAACCCATTACCGCGTTGGTGGCTATGGTTGTTTTATTTCACCATTGTTTTTGCCCTGATTTATCTTGTGCTTTACCCTGGTCTGGGTAATTACAAGGGCACATTAGACTGGTCGCAGACAGGACAGTATGATGAAGAAATTTTACATGCCAATAAAACGTACGACCCTATCTTTGCCAGCTTCGCTAAACAAGACATTCCCAGCTTAGCGAAAGACAATGATGCGACTAAAGTAGGGCAGCGCTTATTCCTGAACTATTGTGCAACCTGCCACGCCTCTGATGCCGGTGGTGCGAAAGGTTTTCCAAACTTAGCAGACAACGACTGGCTATGGGGCGGCGATGCAAGTAGTATCAAAACGACTATTCTAGATGGACGTATGGGCGTAATGCCGCCATGGGAAGCCGTCATTGGTGAGCAAGGCGTTAAAGATGTCACTCAATATGTTCTGAGCTTAAGTGGTCGTAAACATGATGTCGCAATGGCCAAAGCAGGAAAACAGCAATTTAATGTTATGTGTGTTGCCTGTCATGCTGCCGATGGTAAAGGTAACAAAGCGCTTGGCGCACCCGACCTGACTGATAATATCTGGTTATACGGCGGTTCAGCAGGCGTTATTGCCCAGTCAATCGCTAAAGGGCGTACTGGTGTTATGCCCGCTCATCGGGATTTTCTCGGTGAAGATAAAGCACATTTAATGGCTGCTTATATTTATAGTTTAAGTAATAAATAAAGTTCAAAGGTTCTTAGTTCCCTCCCCTTGCCGGGTAACCAGCGACTTAGCATGGAGAGCTTAGTCGAATGGCTAGTTGTCTTATCAGAGGGTTAGGGTGGGGTGATATAAAGTTTATCCCCCCCCTCCCCCCCCCCTAAGGGAGGGGGAATTAAACCCATTACTACATTTCTATAAATACAGATAAAAATTTTCAATGAAAAAAAACACATCAAACTCTGCCACAGATAATTCTGAAGAATTTTACGAGAAACATAAAAAAGTTTATCCACGAAAAGTGACCGGTTTGTTTGCGAGCTTACGCACCAGCGGTGTTTTTTTGTTGCTTGGCGGTTATTACTTCATTCCATGGCTGCGTTGGGACAGTCATCAAGCCGTTCTGTTTGATCTCCCCGCGCGTAAATTTTATATTTTTGGTTTAACCTTCTGGCCGCAAGACTTTTTTTATCTCGCTGCCTTATTAATTATTGCTGCTCTTTCCCTTTTCTTCTTCACCGCGCTTGCCGGACGCTTATGGTGCGGCTATGCCTGTCCGCAAACAGTCTGGACTGAAGTGTTTTTATGGATAGAGCGAAAGGTCGAAGGCTCACGTAACCAGCAAATAAAACTTGATAACGCGGCAATGAGTTCGCATAAGCTTTATCTGAAAGGAATAAAACATTTTTTATGGTTTGTACTTTCTGCCTGGACAGGATTTACCTTTGTCGGTTACTTCACCCCTATTATTGATCTGGGACAGGCCCTGTTACAGTTTTCTCTGGGCCCATGGGAAACTTTTTGGATTGTTTTTTACGGCTTCGCCACCTACGGAAATGCCGGCTGGATGCGCGAACAAGTTTGTATTTATATGTGTCCCTATGCGCGCTTCCAAAGCGCTATGTTTGATAAAGACACGCTTATTATTTCTTATGATGAAAAACGCGGTGAATCACGCGGTGCCCGCAAGAAAAGTGTTGACCCGAAAAAAGAAGGATTGGGAGACTGTATTGACTGCACCTTATGCGTTCAGGTTTGCCCAACCGGTATTGATATAAGAGATGGCTTGCAATACCAGTGTATTGGTTGCGCGGCCTGTGCCGATGTTTGTGACGATGTTATGGAGAAAATGGGCTATGAAAAAGGCCTTGTACGCTACACGACTCAAAACCGGATAGATGGAAAAGAAACGCACTTACTTAGACCACGCATTGTTATTTACGCCTCCTTACTTATTCTCATTTCAATGACATTAATTTACAGTATCGCAACACGTATCCCGCTTGAGCTGGATATTGTTCGCGATCGTAATTCGCTGTACCGGGAAACGGTAGATGGCCTGGTTGAAAATATTTATACCTTAAAATTGATTAATATGGATACTAAAGAACATTCATATCAACTCCGTGCTGATGGTCTTGAAGATATGATTTTTATTCAACCAAAAGGAGACATTAAGGTAAAATCAGGTGAGATCTATACTGTTGCGGTACGCATACAGGTTGATCCCGTGAACCTAAAAAATACCAGCAGCAATATTAATTTTTATTTAAAAGCCACCGACCAGGACAATTTATCGGTTATTGAAAAAGCACGTTTTATAGGGCCGTTAACAAAATGATCAATAATTCACCCACAGAAATCGCCCAGCCTGCCTGGTATAAGCAGTTTTGGCCATGGTTTCTGATCTTTTTTCCTGCTACCGCGGTCATTGCAGGCATTGCGACGATTATCCTTGCGGTACAATCTGATGACGGCTTAGTTAAAGATGATTATTACAAAGCGGGCCTGGCAATAAACCAGACGCTTGAACGAAATCAATATGCGCAAAAATTAAATTTAAACTCAGATGTTACCTGGGTTCCGTTAACACAAACACTTACTCTGAAATTAACCGGAGAGCTGTCCCCGTTACCACCCAGGTTAACTTTACAACTTGCACATACAACTCAGGCAAACCACGATCAAAACATAAGCTTATTTCTCTCGCCAGATAAGAAAAGCTATACCGGAAGAGCGAGTAAAATACGTAGCGGGAATTGGATCGTTATCTTAGAGCCACAGGAGAAAAGTTGGCGTATTAGCGGGCGGGTTACCCTGCCGCAGCAAAGAACATGGAAACTAAATTAATAATTCATTACTCAATCAAAAAGGAGATAGGTTTATGGCAATAGCACAGAAAAATATCCCTACAATTCAAAAAGTTACCTCAGTTCTTTGGCCATCCTTTCTTACCGCAGGCGTTGCAACTATCTTATTTTTTACCGTTTTTGATCCTCAGTTATTAATGGCAATTGGCGGTTTCGAGCACGTCAGCCGTTTAGGAGGCTATACCATTGGATTTTTTTTATTTTGGTTATTAACTGCAAGCACTTGCGTGTTAACCTGTTACTTTCAGAGGCCGTGCCAGAAACAGAATGAATAGCTTGCAATCAATTATATGACTAACTTGTTAAATTTATCTCTCCTTAAAAATCGATTATTAATTTTACTGCTTACTCTTAGCTGTGCATTTAATACCTATGCTGCAATCGATGAAGATATCAATTTCAGCGATCGGCCTTTAGAAGAAGCCCTAACCTTACCAGACTGGTTTAAATTAAGTTTTCTTGAAATTGAAGAAGATATAAGAGAGGCAAAAGAACAAAATAAAAAAGGCTTAATCATTTATTTTGGGCAAAAATTTTGTCCTTATTGTAAAGCCCAATTAGAAAAAAACTGGGGCCAAAAAGATATCGTTCAATACACGCAAAAACACTTTGATGTTGTTGCAATTAATGTCAAAGGACAACGTCCCGTCATCAATTTGGATGGCAAAACCTACTCGGAAAAAACATTTTCCGCTTTAAAGAAAACCAACTTCACCCCCTCAATACTTTTTTATAATGTAAAAGGACAGGAAGTTTTACGTCTAAGAGGATACCGTCCACCCTACCAGTTTCGTGCCGCACTGGAGTATGTCGCGGATCAGCACTACCAAAAAGAATCTTTTCGAAAATACATGGCCAGAGCCGAAGCAGCCCTTAGCTACGGCAAACCCGAGCTTAACTACAATGAAAACTTTAACCCGCCACCACATTTACTGGATCGAAGTCGATTTAAAGCAGAACAGCCGTTAATGGTTATATTTGAACACAAGCGTTGTCACGCCTGTGATGTTTTACATGGGGGCCC
>Ga0316207_10001405_pt1 | contig 29879 bp, 28 predicted proteins | sample 6weekpyrite_MG_FD_204943 | JGI IMG/M metagenome (GOLD analysis project Ga0316207, IMG submission 204943) | Microbial mat bacterial communities from mineral coupon in-situ incubated in ocean water Damariscotta River, Maine, United States -... | ecosystem: Environmental > Aquatic > Marine >...
CAGGATTGGTACCGCAATTTTTGGCTCACGGGATTAATTTAAGGTATCTTGAAACCATGAAAGATTACTCAATCGGATTTATCGGCGGTGGCAACATGGCGGCCAGTATTGTTGGCGGACTGATTGCCGATGGTTTTCCGGCCGAAAACATTACCATCTCAGAACCCGTCGATGAGGCGCGGGCAGGCCTCGCCGCGCGGTTTGGCGTCCATACCGATACCGATAACAGCGTCGTCGCGAACCAGTCCGACGTGCTGGTGCTGGCGGTAAAACCACAAATCATGCAACGCGTTACCCTGGACCTCACCAATGCCATCCAGGCCGGTAAACCCCTTGTCGTGTCGATTGCCGCGGGCATCCGCAGCCGAGACCTTGAGCGTTGGCTGGGCGGGGATATTGCCCTGGTGCGCTGCATGCCAAACACGCCTGCACTGGTACAAAGTGGCGCAACCGGCCTGTTTGCGAATGCAAAGGTCTCTGAGCTACAAAAAGAGCGTGCCGAATCCATCTTGCGCGCCGTGGGGCTGACCCTTTGGTTGGACGATGAGTCACAGCTTGATGCCGTCACTGCCCTGTCAGGGAGTGGCCCGGCCTATATTTTCTATGTCATCGAGGCAATGGAACAAGCCGGTACCGAGCTCGGGCTCGACGCCCAAATTGCCCGTCGCCTTGCAGTTCAAACCGCATTTGGCGCTGCCAAGCTGGCGCTGGAATCCGCCGATGATCCGGCCACGCTACGCGAGCGCGTCACCTCTCCGGGCGGCACCACCGAACAAGCACTTGGTGTACTGCGCGAAGGTGGGCTCGAAGCACTGTTTCAAAAAGCCCTCAAGGCCGCCAGTGATCGGGCCGGCGAACTGGCCGATCAACTCGGTAATTAATGAACCTAGCGATTATGGGAGTCTGGCTGTATGGGTAATGGTTACCTGCTTAACCCGGTTATTTTTCTTGTCGATACCCTGTTTGGGCTGTATATCCTCGTCGTCATGCTGCGCCTGCTGTTACAGCTCGTGCGTGCCGATTTCTATAACCCGCTGTCACAATTCATTGTTAAAGCGACAAATGCACCTTTAAAACCCCTGCGTAGAATTATCCCGGGTGTCGGCGGTATCGATATGGCCTCCGTGGTGCTGGTGATTGTCTTGCAATTGCTTGCCATCGTACTGGTCGGTCTGCTCCATGGTGGCTTCGCGGAATCTGTCAGTATTCCCGGCCTGCTCATGGCCACGGTCGCTAAACTGGTCTCCCTGACGCTGTATATCTACTTATTCAGCATTTTTATTCTCGCCATCATGAGCTGGTTTGCAACCGGTCAATACAACCCGGTCACCGCCATACTTGCCAGTATCACGGACCCACTCATGCGCCCGATACGCCGGTTAATGCCGCCAATGGGAGGCCTGGACCTCTCTGCCCTGGTCGTCATCCTTGGCCTCTATGTGGCACGGATGCTGATCATGCCGCCTTTATATGCGCTAACCGTTGCGCTAGGCTTCCCCCCTTCACTTCTTCAGTTACTATATTGATTTAATTCGCTTTTTTATAATATTGACGCAGCTTTTTCCTCTTTGTATAGGTTCAGCCGGCTATACATCCATGCCTCTAACTGCCTTCAAGAAGGCATTTTTACTCCTTAATCACTTTAATATTCGCCTAAAACGCCGATAAAACGTTTATACAGCTGAAATTTATGAAAAAACGTCTATAACAAGTATCTGGCCGGATAATTTTGCCCATTATGTGGGGGTCATTGCCTGCCCGGGGATCGAATATCTAGACTATTTGTGTAATTAAGGCGGAGATACGGGAGTTATCATCATGCCGACGAACGAACTAATGATGCAGATCGAGGCCTACGCAAAGTGGAAGAACGATCTGATACGCGAAATTCACGCCTACCAGGCGTGGCTCGAAGATCATCAGCTGAGCGAGCCTGAGAATGACCTGCGCATCTATGAAACGATTGAATCCCTGAAGTCTGACAAAATCACGGTCGCCTTTGTCGCTGAAGTCTCGCGCGGAAAGACCGAACTCATTAACACCCTGTTCTTTTCGCAATATAAACGTCGACTACTGCCCTCACAGGCAGGCCGTACCACCATGTGCCCGACGGAATTATTTTATGACAACGCCAACCCACGCCCTTATCTGCGTCTGCTCCCGATCGAGTCACGACTCGAACACGGCAGTATCTCGGAACTGAAAAAAAATGAAATTGAGTGGACCAATATCCATCTTGATATTGAGTCGGCCGACGCCCTGGCCGAGGCATTCAGCGAAGTCACACGCAGTAAACGGGTCCCGATAGAACGTGCCCGCGAGTTAGGGCTGTATGATGAAGCAGAATTTGCTCACCTTGCTTCCCAGGATATTCCAACCACCCACATCGAAATACCCAAGTGGCGACATGCACTGATTAATTTCCCACACCCACTCCTGAAACAGGGGCTGGTTATCCTCGATACACCGGGACTCAACGCACTCGGTGCTGAACCGGAACTGACACTGAACATGCTGCCCAATGCACAGGCTGTCCTGTTCCTGCTTGCAGCTGATACTGGCGTCACTAAATCTGACATGGATATCTGGCATCACCACGTCAGTAACTTCCGTGTCAGTCACAAAAAGGGGCTGCTGGTCGTACTGAATAAGATTGATACCTTGTGGGATGAACTCAAAGGACCGGACGAGATTGAAGCCAGTATCCACTCGCAATGTGCAATTGCAGCGAGTGAACTTCGTGTACCAACGGATAACGTTTTCCCGATTTCTGCGCAAAAAGCACTATTAGCAAAGGTCAAAGATGATAATGTGCTGCTGGGTAACAGTGGCATACATCAATTAGAGCATGCACTAAGCCGCGATATCGTCCCGGAAAAACACCACATCATCAGCCAAAACATCATTGCTGGCATCAGCACAATGATCGAGAACGACCGCAACATACTCGAAGACAGGCGCTCATCGACACTGAAACAGCGAGAAGAGCTTAAATCACTGTGCGGAAAGAATGCTGACGTAATCATGCACTTGTTGAAAAAGACTCGAGAAGAGCAGGTTGTCTATAACAAGAATCTTGAAAGCCTGAAAAAAGGCAACATGATCATGGACAACTACAGCCGTAAACTACTGGCTCATCTCGACCTCACAACACTTGATGAGGTGGTCTCGAAAACCCGTAAATCCATGACCGGAAGCTGGACCACGTCCGGCATGAAAGGTGGCATGAAACAGTTCTTTGATGATGTCACCCTGACCATGGGTAACGCCGCCACACAGGCCATGGAGATCCATAAACTGGTCCGCGCCATCTATTTCAAGTTCCATAAAGAACATGGCTTCCGCAATGTCCAGCCAAAACTGTTTACGACTGAATCCTACCAAAAGGAACTCGACTTGCTCTACCGCGAAGCCGAGTTGTTCCGTAAGAGCCCGGTCACGACAATGACTGAACAAAGCTTCGTCGTGAAAAAATTCTTTATATCGATGGTCAGCAAGGCCCGTAATATTTTCTTTAACGCCAACCAGGATGCTAGCCGCTGGGCAAAAGAAGTCATTGGTCCACTGCGCGCACAGGTGAAAGAACACAAACTCGATATTGAGAAACGCCTTCAGACGCTACGCAAGATCAGCCATTCACGTGATACCCTGGAGGGCAAGATTGCTGAACTTGAGAAGGTCGTTGCCGAACTTGATACACAACTTTCTGCTTTAGATGGCATGCTGAACGTGGTCAAACGTCCGTTTTCTCCCCCCATTGCAGATGTCGATAAGGCTGTGGACGCCTCCTGAGCGGTATGAAACCTCGGCTATACTTGCCACCTGAGCCGGGTGTCTTTAGACTGTTTTGATATCCAAACTGAAATAGAACGTCTAACCATGCCGGAAACACTCCCGGAAGATTCCATCGGACTTGTCAGCGCCCAGACGATGCACTTTGATGCACCACTGGCGTTAACCTCTGGTCGTACACTGGAAAGTTACGATCTCGTATACGAGACCTATGGCTCTCTCAATGCAGACAAAAGCAATGCCATCCTTATTTGTCACGCCCTGTCTTCCGATCACCACGCGGCCGGCTATAACAGTATGGATGACCGCAAACCGGGCTGGTGGGAGACTTGTATTGGCCCCGGCAAGGTCATTGATACCAACCACTTTTACGTAGTTTGCTCGAATAACCTGGGGGGCTGTAAAGGTTCCACTGGCCCATCAACCATTAACCCTGAGACGGGTAAGCCATACGGCCCTGATTTCCCGATCGTCACCGTCAAAGACTGGGTAAAAAGCCAGGCACTCTTTGCTGACAAGCTGGGCATATCGCAATGGCTGGCCGTGATCGGTGGCAGCCTTGGCGGCATGCAGGTCTTGCAGTGGAGCATCGACTACCCGGACAGGCTCAAACATGCTGCTGTGATCGCCGCCTCACCGAAACTGACCGCCCAGAATATCGGCTTTAACGAAGTTGCACGCCAGGCCATCATGACCGACCCCGAGTTTTACGAGGGGCATTACTATGAACACGACAGTGTGCCACGCCGTGGCCTGATGCTGGCACGTATGCTCGGCCACATCACCTACCTGTCAGACGATGCCATGCGTGATAAGTTCGGCCGTGAACTGCGCCAGGGCAAGATCAGTTATGGCTTCGATGTTGAATTCCAGGTTGAGAGTTACCTGCGCTACCAGGGTGAGTCGTTCGTGGATCGTTTTGATGCAAACACCTACCTGCTCATGACCAAGGCACTCGATTATTTTGATCCCGCCTCCGACTATGACGATGACTTATCAAAAGCCCTGTCGCATGCACGGGCAAACTTTCTTGTCATCTCATTTACGAGTGACTGGCGATTTGCCCCGGAACGGTCACGCGAAATTGTTAAGGCCCTGCAAGACAACAATCACAATGTCAGCTATGCCGATATCGAGGTTCCACACGGCCATGATGCCTTCCTGATCCCGATCAAGGACTACCTCGCTGCATTCGGTGCCTGGATGCAACACCTTGTTAAAGAGGTGCAGTCATGAACAATCTGCGCCCTGATTTACAAACTATCTGCGAATGGATAAACCCGGGCACTCGCATTCTTGATCTCGGTTGTGGTGATGGCACCTTGCTGGAAATGCTCAAGACTGAACGTAACGTCAACGGTTATGGCCTGGAAATCGATATTGATAATATCGTCAAGTGTATTGCCGCGGGTGTAAATGTCATTCAAACCGACCTCAATGCAGGCCTGTCAGACTTTGATGCCAACTCATTTGACTACGTCGTTATGACCCAGGCGCTGCAGGCGGTTGAACGCCCGGATCGCCTGCTAAACGAAATGCTGCGGGTTGGCCGTGAAGGCATTGTCACTTTCCCTAACTTTGGTCACTACCGTGCACGTACACAATTATTTTTCGGTGGCCACATGCCAATGACACCGACGCTGCCCAGCCAGTGGTACAACACGCAAAACATTCACCTCTGTACACTGACCGACTTTGAAAACCTCTGCGCAGAAAATGATATCCACGTGCTGCAACGTACTGTTGTTGACCATAATCACCGTAGCAGCCTCGGCATGAAACTGTTCCCCAACCTGCTGGGTGAAATTGCAATTTATAGATTTAAACGCAAGTAAATACCACGGTATATAGCCTGAATACGGATTATATGGGCATATTCATACATCGACGTTTCTCTTTGTCCCTGTTTGAGAATAATGGCTTAAGCCAAAATTGGTAACTCGATGAATTTTGATTTACTCAAATTTCGGTATCCCTGGCGCCCCTACCAACAGCGCGTGCTCGATGCGATAGACGAACACCTTGATGATCAGCGCCTGCACATTGTTGCTGCGCCCGGTGCAGGCAAGACCACATTAGGACTCGAGGTCTTTCGCCGGCTTGGCAAACGTACACTGGTCCTTTCACCGACACGCGTCATCCGCGACCAGTGGATTCAGCGTCTGGATGATTTCTGCAGCAACACTGATAGCACTCCCGGTGACTGGGCAAGCAACCAACTTTCTGCACCGAAAACCCTCACATCTGTTACCTACCAGGCGATACATGCCAAACTTTCTGACGATCTCGAAACTGATGATGTCATTCACCTCGATGATGATATTGAAGAAGGCGAGATGAACGTCTTTATACAGGCGCTTAAACAACACAATGTTGAAGTCATGATCATGGATGAAGCGCACCACCTACGCGCCGAGTGGTGGCGAGCACTCGACAAAGTTTTTGAGGCACTCCCTGGTATGGTACTTGTCTCCCTAACGGCCACACCGCCCTACGATGCTCAAGACCATGAATGGAGAAAATATGAACAATTGTGTGGCCCAATTGATGAAGAAATATCTGTCCCGGAACTGGTCAAGGCAGGTACCTTGTGTCCACACCAGGATTTCATCTGGGCCATGGATGTCAGCCCTTCTGAACAACAACGCATCAAGGAATATGATGAACGTGTGTCCAGTATGTGTAATACCCTGTTTGAACATCCTGTATTCAATACACTGATACTTGCGCACCCATGGTTAACAGTAACATTTGACGAACAAGCCGTCATACGTTCACCACATACGGCTATTGCCATACTCACGTTTATGAAGGCACGACAGCATGATATGCCTTCACATTTATTGACGACGCTGGACCTGACACTGGATGACATTCCTGAACTGGGTCGACACTGGTGGCAACTGTTAGTTGAAGCCTTGTTGTTTTCTGATACTTTTGTGCTGACAAAAGACGATGAACTTTTTGTTCGCCAATTAAAAAAACAACTCACTTCAACCGAGCTACTACGAAAACGCGAACTATCATTAGAACGTTCAAGACGTATTGAACGCTCACTTTCGTTAAGCCCCACCAAGGTAAATGCCTGTGTTGAGATTCATAAACTTGAATACAAGCAGCGCGGAAACAAATTATGTCAGGTAATTCTTACTGATTATATCCGTGATGAAGAGCTAAACTCGGGTCTTGATACCGGTCAGATTAACCTTGGTGCATGGCCAGTCTTTCAGGGACTTGTTTCACAATCAGTTGTTCCTCAACAATTAGCATTACTTACCGGTCGACTCAGTATCATTCACGTCAAACTCACTGACCGTCTATTACGTCATGTTGATAAAAAACGTTTTGCTATAGAACCCATGCCTGGAATGCCGGATTACTCGCGTGTTACAGGGCCTCTTAACCAACTAACAGGCGCCTTTACCGCCTTGTTGATGAATGGTTCACTGAAAACGCTTGTTGGCACGCGCGCCCTGCTCGGAGAAGGCTGGGATGCACCTGCCATAAACTCACTGATACTTGCCAGCTCTGTCGGTTCATTTATGTTAACGAACCAAATGCGTGGCCGTGCCATACGGATTGATAAAAATAACCCGGATAAGATCAGCTCTATCTGGCACCTTGTTGCGGTTGATACCAAAAGCTACAGTGGCCTGGGCGATTATTCAGATCTATATAGTCGTTTCGAAACCTTCGTCGGCCTTTCTGAACACAATAAAACCATCGAAAGCGGGTTTGATCGAATCAAGGCAAGTGGTCTTAAATTATTGTATAACCCACAGCATAAAACAAAGGCCGTTTCAAAAAACAACCGTGAAATGAAAGGCCGTTTCAAAAAAAGGCGATCAATTTCTCAACGCTGGCATGACGCACTCATCGTTAATGAATCAGCACGTATCATTCCGTCTGTTAAGACGCCAATAATTGAAGGCATTCGACGCTACCATATTAAACACACACTCGGTCACCTGATTTTCCAGTTGGTATTACTGCTCTCAAATGTCGCTGTATTCGTGTTTTACTATTTTCAACATGATTTCAAATCACTCCTGTTATTTTTAGGCATCGGTCTTACCGGGGTTTTGTTATACAAACTGCCAAAAACAATTGCGCTGGCACGTATCCTGTTCAAACATCTCCCTATTGATGGTTCACTCAAACATATCGGTGTCGCGTTGAGTCACGCGCTTTGCCAGGCAGGACTCATCGAAACATCTATTCGTCGCATCAAGGTCAACGTGTTACAGGCACAGGATAAAACCTTCTATCTTGCCCTGGCTGGCTCTACCTTCTATGAATCATCACTGTTCGCCGACTGTCTGGCTGAAATCCTGGCGCCGATTGATAATCCGCGTTACCTGGTTCTACGTGAAGGTGAAATATATGGATTAAAGCGAGATGACTACCATGCTGTTCCATTACAACTTGCTGTAAAGAAAGATCTTGCAGCAATATTCTATAAAGCCTGGTGTAAATATGTTGGACCTAGTGAACTTATTTATACACGTAACAAAACAGGTCGTGAACGTCTGCTCAAAGCAAAAATGCAAGCATTCTCTTCTGTATTTGAAAGGAAAATAAAACGACAGGACAGGTGGCAATAATATATTGGCGTCTGTATTCATCAATATAGTAAACAATATCCTTATTATCTTGCTATGATAAATGTTACCAGATGCATTTATTACAGGCTTTACTATCATGACCGTAGTGGAAATTTCATTTCTCGCACTTCAAGTATCAGCGCTATTGCTGACCGTGCATTTCAGTCGTAAATCTAAATTGCAGTGGTTCCTCTTGAAGTTGGTGGGCGTGACGGCATCGACCGTACCGATCATCGGCATCCTGCAAGGCGGAATGTTTCTTGAAAAAGATCCGCCCCATTCACGTGCTTGTTTTTTCCAGGCGGCCCTGGCGATCATTGGTTATTTTGTCTTACGTTATGGGTTCAATATCGACCTACTGCTTGCCTAATGGCCCGATGATTGTTCAGCCGATAGCTGCTGCCGTCGCGCCGAGTGACTCAGCGTCAGGTACAGCGCAACAATGATTGCCGGCGACCCCAGTAGCGCAGCGTAACTGAAGAACCATTCATAGCCATAGCCTTCCACGATCACACCTGAAAAACCACCCAGTATCTTTGCCGGAAGGGTCATAAGTGAACTGAACAAGGCATATTGCGTTGCCGTGTAGGCTGCGTTGGTCAAGCTGGACAGGAAGGCAATAAACGCCGAGCCGGCCAGGCCGCCGGAAAAGTTATCGGCACTGATGACGATGGCCAACCAGGTCAGATCTGGATCCAGTGTCGCCAGAAACGCAAACAACAGGTTGGTCGCCGCAACCAGCACAGCACCCAAAATCAATGGCCGATGGATACCGTAGCGCACAACAAAGATACCGCCCGTCGCCGCCCCAAGGATCGTCATAAAGAAACCAAAGATCTTGCCAATATTGGCAATATCGATCTTGCTGTAGCCCATGTCGAGGTAGAACGGGTTGGCCATGACCCCCATGGTGATATCCGAGATGCGGTAGATACCAATAAAGACGAGAATGATGACCGCAAACTTGCCGTAACGCTTGATGAAATCAACAAATGGACTGACCACAGCGCTGCTGAACCATGCCTTTAGGCGGTGCCACGCACCTGGCTGACCATCACCAAGGGCCTCTGCGACGCGTTGCTCCTGTTCAATCGTTTGCTCGCTAATGACGTGTTCGGGTTCACGAATCACCATCACAGTAAGCATGCCCACACCCATAAGTATCGCCATCACCGTATAGCTTGTTGGCCAATTTGCATATTCCGCGATATAAAAGGCACCCGCGCCCGCAACCAATAACGCCGTTCGGTAACCAAAGATATACGTCGCCGACATCGCGCCCTGGTATTCCTTGTCCATCGCCTCAATACGGTAGGCATCGAGCGCGACATCCTGCGTCGCCGAACTGAACGCAACGAGTAACCCAAACAAGGCGATCGCTTGCAGGTCTTGTGATGGGTTTATACTCGCCATACCCAAGAGGCCAGCGGCGATGCCGATCTGCGCGATAAGCATCCAGCCGCGTCGTTTACCAAGCACACGCGTGAAAAAAGGCAACGGCAACCGATCAATCACGGGGGCCCAGACCACCTTGATGGAATAAGTAATCCCTATCCAGCTAAAAAAACCGATCGTTGCACGGCTGACATTTTCATCTGTCAGCCAGGCCGACAAGGTCGAGAATACGAGCAGGAAAGGTAGACCGGCAGAAAAACCGAGAAACCACATGCCAACGACACGTGCTCTGAAATAGACCAGCAGGGCTTCGCGCCAGCTATGTAGGGGTGTAGTTCCGGGCGGCATAAATAAAACGTTTTATGTATTGGTATTCGTACTACTCTACCACGCTCTGCGGCGTATACTCAGCGATATTCTATAACCGCTGTAAGGAGACGCGTTATGAATATTCAACGGGTAGGCGCACCGATCCGCTTTTTCCTGTTTTTCGTCAGCAGCATTCTCTGGCTGGGTATCTGGCATACCGGCTTTGCTGTCGCCAGCTGGATTCTCTACATCCCGGCTGCTTTTCTGCTACTGGCCGCAATCATTGGTATCTGCCCAGGGATGATTTTCGCCAACATGTTATTTGGGGGAAAAGCAGAGCAGTAAAAAGAATTTATTATTTCAGTAGTTGTAAACGCAAAGGCCACGAAGGCGCAAAGAACGCAGAGGAATAAAATAATATTTTATTTGTTATGGGTTTCTTTGCGATCTTTGCGCCTCCGCGAACTCTGCGTTATGAACACGTGCCCTTCTTCTTCTCAGGCCACCAGTTCAATGCTCAGATCTCGTAGTTATAGTCGATAATGAGCGGCGCATGGTCTGAATACCACTCATCCTTGTACACCCATGCCTTTTCCACCTTGTCTTCTAATCCCGGTGTAATGAGCTGGTAGTCAATCCGCCAACCAACATTGTTGGCCCGCGCATTGCCGCGATTTGACCACCAGGTGTAATTGTCCGGGCCTTTTTCAACCACGCGGAAGGCATCGACCCACCCATCCTTGTTAAAGACATCATCGATCCACTGACGCTCTTCGTCGGTACAGCCGGAGTTCTTGCGGTTACTCTTGAAATTACGAATGTCGATCTCTTTATGCACGGTATTGTAGTCACCGCATATCACGTACTGACGACGACGACGCTTCATACGCTTGAGTTCTTCACGGAATTTATTCATAAAATCCAGCTTATTGGCATGGCGCTCATCACTGGACGAACCCGATGGGAGGTACAGCGAAGCGACCGTCAACTTGCCAAATTCTGCCTCAATCCAGCGGCCTTCGCTATCACAGTGATCCCAGCCTAGCCCGGTATGCACAGCATCCGGCTCGTGCTTACAATACAGGGCCACGCCGCTGTAGCCCTTTTTCTCGGCATCAAAGAAATAGCTGTGATAACCCTCTGGATGGAAATCATTTGCTGTGAGCTGGTGTTCCTGTGCCTTGGTCTCCTGGATACAGACCACATCTGCATCCTGAGCCATCATCCATTCGAAAAAGCCCTTTTTCTCCGCAGCGCGGATCCCGTTTAGATTGGCAGAAATAATGCGCATGCGTTTAAACCTTTCGTCTCAGCGTGTATGATAGCGCGGCATCATTTCATAGACTGACACGGCTTTTCAACATGCAAAATTATCAACATGAATTTCTCGACTTCGCCATTGACACCGGCGTGCTTTGTTTTGGCGAATTTACCCTGAAATCTGGCCGTATCAGCCCATATTTCTTTAATTCCGGCCTGTTTAACACCGGTGAAAGCCTCGCCCGACTCGGTCGTTACTATGCCCAGTCAATTATCGACTCTGGCATTGAGTTCGATTGCATCTTTGGCCCTGCCTACAAGGGGATTCCACTGGTCAGTACGGCCAGCGTTGCCCTCTATGAGCACCACGAGCGTAACGTGCCCTACGTTTTCAATCGTAAGGAAGCCAAGGACCATGCCGAAGGCGGCATTACCGTCGGTGCAAAACTTGAAGGCAAGGTGCTGATTATTGACGATGTTATTTCATCAGGCATGTCGATCGACGAATCTGTCGAGATCATCAAGGCTGCTGGGGCTACAGCAGCAGGGGTATCGATATCCCTTGATCGTATGGAACGTGGTCTTGAGAGTGATTTCACCGCTATCCAGGCCGTTGAACAACGCCATGGCATCAAGGTCGCCAGTATCGTGACACTGGATAACCTCATTACCTACCTGGCGGATAAGCCTGAACAGGCTGAGCACCTGGAACGTATTCGTGCCTACCGCGAAACATACGGGCCAATAGAATAATCGATGATGCCCTGACCCTTCGGGACGAAGGTTAGTGGCTCATAGATGCCTACGGCATCATCATGAGTACCCAACTCGATCTCCAATCGAGTCAGGGTAACTCGCAATTGGCCTGAACCACTGGAAGTGGTTAGGTTATCCATAATGAACCCTGAAAGGGTTCTATGGTGTTACCCATAGGGTTCTGCGAGCAGGTGACTTTCCGTGTTACCTGCTTTTATCAACGCATAGATCATCAATTAAACTCCTCACCCAACAATCAACTTGATGCCCACAAGCAGGGTGATCACCTCGTAAACGCGCTTGATCCACTTGTTCCCCTTCACAATCGCAAGGTGAGCACCAACATAGCCACCGAGCAGTGAACCTAGCAGCAATGCAGGCAACCATGCCCAATGGATCTCGCCCAGCAAACCAAGTGTCAGGGCACCGGTGCCATTCCAGAACATCCCGACCAGGATAAGTGTGTAGGCCACGGCACGTTTATAATCGAGACCAAACCAACGCACCAGCCATAATGTCACGAACAGTCCCGTGCCTGATGTCAGCGAGCCATTCAGGACACCGATCAGGAACATGACGATGCCACCAATGATAAAACCCTGCCGGTCACGGTGGATCGGCAAACTTGTCAGCCCCAATTCACGTTTCAGTGCCGAGTAAATACCCAGTCCCATGGTCAAGATACCCAATGCAACCTGGGCAGAACGGTCCGGGACATGCAGGATCAGGCTTGCACCAATCACGACACCCGGTAGCCCTGCAAACAGCATAAACAAGACAAAGTGACGTTCCAGTGCCTTTTCCCGTGCATGACGGATGGTCGCACCAATGCCCAGCGCGACACTGGCGACTTTATGTGTGGCCAGGGCAATGGAAAAAGGCAGGCCAAGAAAGATAAGCGCAGGTAGTTGAATTAGGCCAGCACCACCACCGGCAAAAGCCGAAAACACGTTTGCGATTAGGGATATTACAAACAACCAAACCTGTTCAATCATAGCGCTTACATATCAATGCTGTGACTTTATTCATGGTTTGACGAACTTCATGCCTGTGATAATGACTAATAGAGTATGCATGACTATACTGAGTAACAGCTGAATCATCCAGACACTTTAAGGTACACATCGTGATAAACCCGACTCTTAAAATCGGCTTTGGTATTTTCTTCAAGACAAGCTTGATCGTCTTCGCGCTCACGGCACCGATTGCCGAGGCGGCGAAGATCAAGTGCTGGACCAATAGTGAGGGCATTCGCGAATGCGGGAACGTGCTGCCACCTGAATACGCCCAGAAAGGACACGAAGAAGTTAACCAGCAAGGTCTGACTATCAAGCGGCATGAACGCGCACTCAACAAGGAAGAGCTCGCCGAACGTGCACGTATCAAGGCAGAAAAAGAAGCCGCAGAAAAGGCACGCATTGAACAACAGCGTAAAGATCACATTCTGCTCAGTACCTTTGCCAGTGAAGACGAAATTATCATGACACGTGATGGTAAAATCACGACCATTAAAACCGAGATCCGTCTAACCCGCGCCAGCCTTACCAAGGCCAAAGATCGTCTGCGAGGTCTGCGCAAGAAGGCCGCCAATCAGCAACGTAACGGCAAGCCGGTAGATGAGACATTAAAAAAAGAAATCATCCAGACAGAAGACCAGATTACGAACTACCAGGCCTTCATTCAAACCAAGATTGATGAACAATCAAAAATTGTCACTCAATATGATACAGATCTAAAACGCTATCAAACACTGCGTAACCCCCGTAAGCGAGTTACCCCTTAAGCACCGCGTTTTCCAGGGTTCGCCAGTCATCGCGCCACTCATCAAGGGGGCGACGTGTGAAACCACTGCGGACAAACACGTTTAACCTGCCTTCAACAACTGACAATAACAAGCGTGACCGTGAAGCCACATCGTCGTTACTTATTTCCTGTCCTTGCAGACGTGACTCGCGAAGCACCTGTTTTAATTGCATCTCAATACGATCATAGAACTGGGTGATTCGCTCCCTGAGCCGGGTTTTTTCACCCGTTAGTGCATCACCCATCAGGATACGTGTCATACCCGGATTCTTGTCTGCAAAACCAAGGATCAGGGAAAGAATTTTCTCACAACGCTTTTGTGGATCCTTCTCTTCATCAAGGATACGGGTGATCAGTGTAAAGATCGTTTCCTCGATAAATTCGATCAAGCCTTCAAACATCTTCGCCTTACTCGGGAAGTGGCGGTATAAGGCTGCCTCGGAGACGCCTACCGCCTTTGCCAGCTGGGCAGTGGTGATGCGCTCACCCGGCTTTTCTTCCAGCTCGTGTGCCAACGCATGCAAAATAGATTGCTTACGACTAATTTTACTTTCTTTATCAATACGAGGAGACATAGTGGTCCAGGCGTTCTTTAACCGCGGATGAGTGTACCGACACCTTCGTCGGTAAAGATTTCCAGCATCACTGCATGTTCAACCCGGCCATCAATAATATGTGAGCTGCCTACGCCATTGCGAACGGCATCAAGTGCACTGCCAATTTTGGGTAACATACCACCACTGATCGTGCCGTCTCCGATCAACTCATCGACACGTTGGCTTGTCAGCCCGGTCAGGAGCTTACCTTGTTTATCCAGCAAGCCTTCCGTATTTGTTAATAACATCAATTTTTCGGCCTGCAGTGTTTCAGCCATCTTGCCTGCAACAAGATCAGCATTAATGTTATAGGCCTGGCCATCTTCGCCAACCCCTACCGGGGCTATGACAGGAATAAAGTCACCCTGCACCAGCATATCAACCACCGAGGTGTTAATACTGTCGACTTCACCAACGTGGCCAATATCAATGATCTCGGGCGCTTCCATCTCGGGGTTATCCCGGGTGAATGTCATTTTTTTCGCCCATATCAAGTCACCATCCTTACCGGTCAACCCAACTGCCTTACCACCATGCTGGTTAATAAGACTGACAATTTCCTTGTTGACCAGGCCGCCAAGCACCATCTCAACGACATTCATGGTTTCACTGTCTGTGACCCGCATGCCATCAACAAACTCGCTCTGTTTACCTATCTTATCGAGTAACTGGCCAATCTGCGGCCCACCACCATGGACGACAACAGGGTTTATGCCCACCAGTTTTAACAATACGATATCCCGGGCAAAGCCGGCTTTCAGCTTTTCGTCCACCATGGCGTTGCCACCGTACTTGATGACAATCGTCTTGCCGACAAAACGCTGTATATAGGGAAGTGCTTCATCGAGGACTTGTGCAATATTCATCGCGGCCTTACTGGTCAGGCTCATGATATTTTTCCTAAATAATTAAAATTTCGAAGCAGTATAGCGTTCATTCTTCAGAATGAAAGTTTGATTGAAGGATCTGCCTTCAACATTATTTCCCGGAAAGTACCCATAATACGCTGTAGTGCAAAATCATCATCTGCTTCAAACCTCAACACCAGGTTCGGTGTTGTATTCGATGCCCGCACCAGGCCCCAGCCATCGGCAAAATCAACGCGTAGACCATCCAGGGTTGTGATCTCGGCATCTTCAAATTGTGCATTGGCAAGCAGCGTCTCCATGAATTCATGGTGTTTACCCTCTTCCATTGCGATATTGAGTTCCGGCGTATTGACACTGTCAGGCAAACTATTGAAGACCCCGGCAACGGATTTATCTGCAGTCATTGTACCCAGTAACTCGACCAGTCGGGCAGCAGAATACAGGGCATCATCAAAACCGTACCAACGTTCTTTGAAAAAGATGTGGCCACTCATTTCACCGGCAAGCAAGGCGCCGGTAGATTTCATCTTCGACTTGATCAGTGAATGCCCGGTATTCCACATCGTCGCCTTGCCACCGTGCTGCTCAATGACCTGTTTTAACTTGGTCGAACATTTCACATCAAAGATAATTTCTGCACCCTTGTTACGAGACAGGATATCCATTGCATAGAGCATCATCACGCGATCCGGCCAGATCACCTTGCCCTCACTGGTGACCACGCCCAACCTGTCACCATCACCATCAAATGCGAGGCCGATATCAGCCTCATGTTCTTTTACCGCGGCGATCAAATCCTTGAGGTTTTCTGGTCGACTCGGGTCGGGGTGATGGTTCGGGAATGACCCGTCCACGTCGCAATACAAATCGACAACATCACAACCCAGGTTTTTCAACAGTGTTGGTGCGAGTACACCCGCCGCACCGTTGCCACAATCGATGACCACCTTAAAACGCTTTAACAGCATGACATCATCGGTGACATGCTTGATGTAATCAAAAACGACTTTCTCTTCTTTGTAATTTCCTTCACCTGAACAGTAATCCTGCTCTTCAATGCGCTTTTTAAGCGTTTGAATGTCATCACGCGCCAGGGTATTACCAGCTAACACCATTTTTAGACCATTATAATTAGGTGGATTATGACTTCCGGTCACCATTACCCCTGAACCCGTTCCGTGCACTTCCGCAGCAAAATACAACAAAGGCGTGGGGACAAGTCCAATGTTAATGACATCCATACCACTTGCCCTTAAACCATCGGATAGCTTGTTCAGTAACATTTCACCCGACAGACGACCGTCACGTGCAACAACCATGGTTTTCTGGTCACGTGCCTGTGCTTCACTGCCCAAGGCAAGACCAATCTCATAAACAATATCTTCCGTCAGCGTTGTTCCAACAATGCCACGAATGTCATAGGCCTTGAAAATTGATCCAATCTTTTTCATATCGAATTTATGAACAGGCTCTGGATCATCGTTAGCTTCTTCCACATCTGCTTCCTGGACAATCAGCGCATCCTCTGTCTGGAACAGCGGGTTATCACTGCTCTCCTCGGTGACACTCTCCGTTATAGGTTGAATAATTGTCTCTGGCTGATCATCTTCCGGAGGTAGCTTTGCCAGGCGCCTGATACGTAGCGTTTCACGAATGAAAAACGCAATCGAAAACACCATAATCAGAACAGCCAACACCGATACCCACAATAATTGCTGGCCGGCATAATCAACGACACTAAGTGTAGAAAGAGCAGTAGGCCAGTATGCAAGTCTCCAGCGGGTGCCTTTAATCGGCGTTGTATAGGGTTTTAATTCCCGATCGCTGGCTGGGCCAGCAATCGCAATCGTTTGTCGGGCTTGCCGCAATTCAAGATATCCCTCACCTTTTGCCAGTTGAGGCATAAAACCTTTCAATATCCTGACGCTGATACTCGCCAGTACGGTACCGACGGCCTTACCATCCTGGTCATAGACAGCCCTTGCGATATCGATATGCTGAGGCGCATTGCCAAACAGATGTGCTTCGACCGACACTGAAGATTCAGCTTCTTGTTGAGCAGCCTCGTAAGCAAGGTCAAGGCAGGCGTAGGTCAGGTTTTTAGAATTCTTACTGGTAATCCCCGTGGTATCTTTACCCAGTAAATAGAGATTGAGTAATTCAGGTATATCTGGGTCTGCGGTCCTTAATAACTTGGCGTTATTTACCGGGACACGATCAAGTATGTGTGGTTGACGGGCGATATCGTCAACCCGTTGTACAATCGGGTCGATGCGTGCAGCAAATTGCCTGGCGTATTTTCTTACCGTTTCTTTATGTTCGGCATTATCAACTTGCTGTTCTGGAAGCTCCCATTCTGAAGTAAAGACATGCACAAACAAACCCAGCGACAGTGCAACCAGCACACCTGACACAAGGTACTTGCGCAGTTTTATCGCCTTAAGTCGGCGAACGGGTTTACCTGGAAACAAGGTGAACTTCATATCTGTTTAATGCCTGCCTGTATGTCCGAAACCACCTTCACCACGTTCACTGTCATGAAATTCATCTACGATTTCAAACTCCGCCTGCACCACGGGTACGATGACCATTTGTGCGATACGCTCACCCGGTTGTACCGTGAATGTATCTTGTCCACGGTTCCAGCAAGATACAAACACCTGCCCCTGGTAATCAGAATCAATCAAGCCAACAAGGTTCCCCAGCACAATGCCATGTTTATGCCCGAGACCAGAACGAGGCAATAACATTGCCGCATAGTTCGGGTCTTCCAGGTGGATAGCCAGCCCGGTAGGCACCAATACGGTTTCACCCGGTGCCAGGTCGATGGCCTCATCGAGACAGGCCCGCATGTCCATACCTGCCGAACCGTCGGTAGCATAGTTTGGTACAGGAAACTCATTACCAATTCTTGAATCGAGAATTTTTAACTGTATTTTACTTTTCATATTTTTATTTGAGTCATCAAAAACGTTCGTTATTATTAAATCGCTCGGCGATCAGTGTAACCAGTTGCCGTGCCAACAGTGTCTTTCGCGTGTTGGGGAAATGTTGCTCGCCACCCTGCCAATAGACATCAAGCGCATTGGTTTCACTCTCAACGCCGACAGGTAGGCCATCTTTGTCTCGACCAATCCTGTTCGCAGCGATCATATTCAATGATTTGGCTTGTAACTTGCCGCGTGCATATGTCTCTATATTACCTGTTTCAGCTGCAAAACCGACGCTAAATGGTGATTCTTTTCTTGCTGTAACCTGCGCCAGGATATCGGTGGTTTTTTCCAGCTCCAGGGACAGGTTATCTTTATCTTTTTTTATCTTCTCGCTCGCGATCTCGAGCGGCCGATAATCAGCGACGGCTGCCGTTGCGATAAAAATATCACAGTTTTGTAGATGTGCTTCAACTGCATGCAACATTTCTTCTGCCGACTCAACATCGATCCTGGATACCCGCTCAGGGGTTGGCAGGCAAACCGGACCACTGACCAGCATCACACTGGCCCCCGCTTCGACACAGGCGTCGGCCAGGGCAAATCCCATCTTGCCACTGCTGCGGTTACTGATGAAGCGCATTGGGTCAATCGACTCACGCGTTGGCCCTGCAGTAATGACAACCTTTCTACCCGCCAGTTCGCCTGTTACGAAAAATTCCGCCACTGTACTGACCAGTTCAGGGACATCCAGCATGCGCCCGGCTCCCGTTTCACCGCAAGCCTGCTCGCCCTCTGCCGGCCCAAGCACATGAACCCCGCGCGCGACCAGGCTGGCAATATTGGCCTGCGTGGCAGCATCCGACCACATGGCCTGGTTCATAGCCGGTGCCACCGCCAATGGTGCCTCGGTGGCGAGACAGATAGTCCCCAACAGGTCATCCCCTCGACCCTGTACCAACCGCGCCAGGCAGTCAGCACTTGCCGGTGCAATCAGCACGAGATCGGCCCAGCGTGCCAGTTCGATGTGGCCCATCCCTGCTTCTGCCTCTACATCAAGCAGCTCGGTGTAAACAGGATGGCCAGAAACGGCCTGCATGGTGAGCGGAGTAATAAACTCACAGCCACCTGTCGTCATCACAACGCGCACCTCGGCCCCTGCATCACGCAAGCGACGCGTCAGGTCGGCACTTTTGTAAGCGGCAATACTGCCGGTAATACCGAGTAAGATTCGCTTGTTATTGAGTGATGTAGCCAAAACTTGTCCGTTTCTTATTATAGAAAGACAAATTCTAGCAGATAACCTTCACTTTCTGAGATAGACTCAACAAATCACGGATGATAACCACTTGCCAGGGAGGCAAACATGTCGATATGCCAATGGCCGGTCAGCGAAAGACCGCGCGAAAAACTCCTCAAACGCGGGCCACAGACCCTTTCCGATGCTGAATTACTCGCCATTTTTCTGCGTACCGGCTGCAAGGGCTGTTCTGCAGTTGACCTGGCTCGCGACCTGCTGGTTCGTTTTGGCTCCCTGAGAAGCCTGCTTGAAGCCAGCGAAACAGACTTTTGTGCCGCGCCGGGTCTTGGGCCCGCAAAATATGCCCAGCTACAGGCCACCCTTGAACTCGGACGCCGCCACCTCGGTGAACAATTGAAGCGAGAGACCGTATTCAGCGAGCCAGCAACCGTACGCAAATACCTGTCTGCCAAGTTACGCGAACACAAGCGCGAGGTGTTTGCCTGCTTGTTTCTCGATACACGGCATCGGCTTATCCTCTACGAGGAACTGTTCTACGGCACCATTGATGGCGCCAATGTCCATCCACGTGAGGTCGTACGTCGGGCACTGACCTGCCATGCGGCGGCGGTAATCCTTGCCCACAATCACCCCTCCGGGGTTGCCGAACCAAGTCGTGCCGATGAAGCCATCACACAACGACTCATCGAAGCCCTGCAACTGGTCGAAATCCGGGTATTGGACCACTTTATAATCGGTGACGGCTCACCATGGTCATTTGCTGAACATGGAAAGATCTGATTCAAGACCCATATATATATGTAATGCATTGTTTTTATTGGTTATTGTTTGCCATGAGGGCGGAACGGTACAGATATAAATTGTTGCTCTCGCTGAGACGTTCTGGTATAAAGTGCGGCTCGTTTCACACGTCCGCGTGTGGATCCACAGGTTTCGGAGGTTTTAAAGATGTCCAGAGTATGCCAGGTAACAGGCAAACGCCCAATGGCGGGAAATAATGTATCGCACGCGCACAACAAGACGCGTCGTCGCTTCCTGCCGAATTTACACAATCATCGCTTCTGGGTAGAGAGTGAGCAGCGCTGGGTGCGTATGCGCGTCTCTTCAAAAGGTATGCGTATCATCGACAAGAAGGGCATCGACACTGTGTTGTCAGAAATGCGTGCCCGCGGCGAAAAGATTTAAGGGAGACCGATCATGCCACGCGATAAGATTAAACTCGTTTCAAGTGCAGGCACCGGTCACTTCTATACGACCGACAAGAACAAGCGCACCATGCCTGAAAAGATGGAGATCAAGAAATTTGATCCCGTTGTGCGCCAGCATGTCATGTACAAGGAAGCGAAGATTAAATAATCTTCTTTCTTTTTACCTAGACATGAAAAAGCCCGTCAATGACGGGCTTTTTTGTTTCCTTGAGCCATCGGAGATGGTTGAGGCAACAGCCGTGCATGAACTTCTGGGTATTTCCAACCTCACTCGGCAGCGATGTAATGGGTTTTATCCCCCCCTTAAGACGTAGCCGAGGCACACAGGGCAAACCAGTTTAAGCAAATCCCCCTGTTCGAGCCACTTTTCGCAAACGTAAGTGCTGCGAAATGAGCGAGTTGCCTTGAACCCTTGGGACAAGGGTTAAGGTATTCACAATGAACCCGTAGGGTTCTGTGAACGGATTTGTCAGCTCATAGAATCTCTTCGAGCTTCATTATGAGTACCCTACGACATGTTCCATGTCATCAGGGCATCTTTTCGTACCTTTTCTTTGGGTGCGCAAAGAAAAGGTACCCGCTGCGGCGCGGACGCCGCTAAAAAAGCTTGTAAGCGTCGCGTAGCGACAACAGACTCACAGAACCCTCCGGGTTCATTGTGAGTACCTCAACCATCTCCGATGGTTCGAGGCAAAAAAAACCCCGCATTTGCGGGGCTTCATCAAACAACAAAATAACAACTAAACAGCGCGCGGCGCCATCGAATACGTCTTCAGGCTCTGTGCAAAATCTTGCAGAGATTTAATACCCGTTGCCTCGGCCTCACGACACCATTCCTGTACGGCCTGCACCAGCTGTTCTTGATTCGCCGCCGTTTTGTTCCAGATGGCTTCGAGTCGTTGTCTGAATTCATACACGGTATCAAGCGCCTTATGCTGTGACAGGGCCTTGGCAAGGTTTTCACGTGAGGTCGGATCCATGAGGAAATTGTCACGGGCAAGCAGTTTGCGTGCACGCTTGAGCTGGTAACGCAGAATACCGTCACGGGTGCGTTTAACCTCTTCCTTGTAGACGTTTTTCATCACCTCGCGGGCATAATTGGACATCACCTGGAAGCGGTTCGAAACCAGTGCCATAACTGTTTCTGCATCAATCACAGGCTTGTTCATGTCCTTAACCGGTTTTGGTGCCATCTTCTTGACCCTGGCAAGCCCGAACAATGACAGCAGGCGGATATACATCCAGCCAATATCAAACTCCCACCACTTCACAGAGAATTTTGCCGAGCTACCAAAGGCATGATGATTGTTATGCAGTTCTTCACCACCAATGATGATGCCGAACGGGACAATGTTGGTGGAAGTATCACTGACTTCGAAATTTCGGTAGCCAAGGTAATGACCAATGCCGTTAATCACACCCGCTGCCCAGAATGGGATCCAGGCCATTTGTATTGCCCAGACGGTGAGGCCAATCGGTCCGAATAACAACACGTTTATGACCAACATAATGGCAATACCCAGCTTGTTGGTACGACCACTGTAAAGATTTTTTTCGAGCCAATCATCTGGCGTATTGTGACCATAGGCCTCAAGTGTTTCCGGGTTGCGTGCCTGCTTGCCGTACAACTCGGCACCGCGCCACATGACCGTGTTGATACCCATCATCATTGGGCTATGTGGATCTTGCTCTGTTTCACACTTGGCATGGTGTTTTCGGTGCACCGAGACCCATTGCTTGGTATCCATACTCGTAGTGAGCCATAACCAGAAGCGGAAAAAATGGCTCACTGCAGGGTGTAAATCAATCGCACGATGGGCCTGGTGCCGATGCAGGAACAAGGTCACGCTGGCGATGGTGATATGCGTCATGATCAGGGTAGCCGCTACTACGCCCCAACCAGACAATTCTAGAATTCCGTCAAACATTTAGCTCTGACTCCTTACTGCCCGATGCTGACAGTACTATACTTAAAGCGTACCCACATCGTCTATATAACTCGCTGGCACTGCGGTAATGAAAATTAACTATTTGATATTTATATAATTACAAATAATGTACTTAATTATTCCCTTATATATCGTTACTGAGCAGACCAATTACAAGGTCTCGGCATGAGCGCTCCCGTCACACCGCTGTTAACCGTCGACATCATTATCGAACTCGTTGATCGCCCTGGCCGCCCAATCATCCTGATTGAACGAAAAAACCCTCCTCATGGCTGGGCCTTACCCGGTGGCTTTGTCGATGTTGGAGAGACCATCGAGCATGCCGCTGTCCGTGAAGCACGCGAAGAAGTGTGCCTGGATGTCAAACTCATCCACTTACTAGGCGTTTACTCGGATCCCGCGCGTGACCCGCGCGGCCATACGGCCAGTGTTGTCTATATCGCGGAAGCGATGGGGTCACCGCGTGCGGCCGATGATGCAGCCGCCACACGGATATTTGCTCAAGGCAAATTTCCTGAGCAGCTGGCCTTTGATCATGGCAAGATACTCCAAGATTATGTTCAATATCGTGAGCACTGAGGAAATTGCCTGTATTGATAGGCATTTAGATTCGCGAATTCTGGCCGATACACCTATAGTTGGGTAGAGTATCGGCAGCGAGTACTGCCACCTGGGGATAACAGTAGATGTCAACCAATTCGGAGAACGCCTTGATCAATGAAGTCTATGTTGGTCGACAACCTATCTTTAACCGTGACCTGGATGTGTTTGGCTATGAACTGCTGTTTAGAAGCGGACACACGGCTGCCGCGAATGTCATAGATGGTAACCAGGCCACCTCGCAGGTCATTATTAACACCTTCCTTGAAATCGGCCTTGAACAAATTTCCAATCATCGTCATGCCTTCATCAACCTGACCCGGGATTTTTTGCTCGGCAGCATTCCCCTGCCGCTTAACCAGGAAAAGGTCGTTCTTGAGGTCCTTGAAGATGTCACCGTTGATGATGAACTGATCGCGGCGATCGCCAACCTGAAACAGCAGGGTTTCGTTATCGCGCTCGATGATTTCATCCTTGATGATGCAAACCGGGCACTATTACCCATGGCTGACATCGTCAAGGTTGACCTGATGGCACTGAGCCAGGATGAGTTACAAAGCCAGGTCAAGCAGCTAAAAGAACACGACCTCGACCTGCTCGCCGAAAAGGTCGAAACCCATGATGAATTCCAGCTCTGTAAGGAACTCGGCTTCAAATATTTCCAGGGCTATTATTTCTGTAAACCACGCGTCATCTCTGGCAAACAATTACCCGCCAACCGGCTTGCCTTACTGGAAATGATTTCGAAACTGCAAAACCCGGACTGTGATATCAAGGAACTCGAAAACATCATCAGTCGTGATGTTGCCATCAGCTACAAGTTGCTTCGAATTATTAACTCGTCATTCTATGGCTTAAGCTCGAAAGTCGAATCCATCCAGAAGGCACTGGTCTATATTGGCATGAAGGCCTTGCGTAACTGGGTCACCGTAATTGGTCTGTCACAGGTTGATGACAAACCCCCCGAGCTGATCAATATCTCTTTGGCACGCGCCAAGATGTGCGAGTTATTGGCAGCAGAAGCGCGCGGCAACAAGGAAGCGGGTTTTACAGTCGGGTTGTTCTCCATGCTCGACGTGCTCATGGACCGTCCACTTGATGAATTACTCGAGCAATTGCCACTCTCAGACGAAATCACTGATGCACTGCTCAAAAACGAGGGCATGCTGGGCAAAATTCTCGACATCGTTATGTTGTATGAGCGTGGTAACTGGACGGATCTTGATGAAGATCTTGAGGCATCCATTAACATCGACCCACAAACCGTTCGCAACCACTATATAGAAAGCCTGACATGGTCAGACGACATTACGTCAAGTATGCAAAACAACAACAATGGCGACTAAAGCCCATACCCTAGTCTGGTCGTTTTAAAAGCAAGCCCCCTGAGCCATGTTGAATGGCCTGCCAACCCGGCGCCAACCAGGTCGTTGAAACCTTCTCCGTGATCAAGGCCGGGCCGATTAACACCTCATCATTGCCAAGGCTGCTACGCGCATAAACCCTGACAGGTTCTTCTATCCCGTACATAGAGACAAACTGCTCCGTACTGTTCTGAACATTCACATGGCCAGACAATTCCGGTGTCATCGCCGGTCCCCGCAAACGAAGACGAATCGTCACAAGTTCAATCTCAAAATCCAGCTCATGCCCATAACGCTTGATGTGTGCCGCATGAAATTGTCTTATCGATGCCTGTTTGCCCTGCCAGCCAACTGAAATGCTATACGATTGCCCCTGGTAACAAAGATCCAGAACTGGCTCGAGTTTAATATCTGTTTCGGCAATGCCCTCTTCTGACAATTCAGCAATACCTTTACGTGCAAGTTCTGCAAGTGCTGACTCGATCCGGTCATCACTCATCGTCGCAAACGGGGTATTTACACTTCTTGATAATTCACGCCCACGTGGCGCAACAAGCATACCAAATGCTGACAATACCCCACCATGCATGGGTACCAGTGCCTGCCTGATCCCCAATGCTTCGGCCAGTGCACAGACATGCAGGCCGCCTGCACCGCCAAAGCTCATCAGCATAAACTCACGTGGATCAATGCCTCGCTGTAATGAAATGACGCGCAATGCACGTGCCATATGTTCATTGGCGACACGTAAAATACCTTCGGCGGCCTCCTCAATTGACATACCAAGCGGCTTGGCAACAACACCCACCGCCTGTCTCGCCGCGTGCTCATCCAGCGTCATACCACCGCCGAGAAAGGCATCGGCACGCAGCCTGCCCAACACCAGGTTCGCATCGGTGACGGTCGCGCATTCCCCGCCTTGCCCGTAACACGCAGGCCCTGGTGTCGCACCGGCTGACTCGGGGCCAACCTGTAACAGTCCACCGGCATCGACTGTCGCCAGGGATCCACCACCGGCGCCAATCGTATGCATATCGACCATCGGTACCGCGACCGGATAACCTGCGATCTGTCCCTGGCTGGTCAAGGCAATCTCAATATCAATAAGGGCAACATCCGTCGATGTCCCGCCCATATCAAAGGTCAGCAAACGCGTATTGTCTGATGCCTCACCCATAAACTTTGCACCGGCAAGGCCACCTGCCGGTCCGGACAACAACAGGTGTACAGCCTGCTCACCTGCCTGGTCTGCGGCAATGGTGGTGCCGGAACTTTGCATGACCGACACCGGCGCTGGCGCAATGCCTGACTGCAAACGATCAAGGTAGCCTTTAACGAGCGGTCCGACACTGGCATTCAACCAGGTCGTAATGCCGCGTTCATACTCACGGTATTCGGGCAAAACAGAAGACGAACGCGATACAAATATGCCATCGGGGATCGCCGCCTCGATGGCGCGTTCAGCTGAATCATCCAGAAAGGAAAACAACAGGTTAATCGCCACCGCCTCCGGCTTGATGTCTTCCAGCTCACTAAGCAACTGTTCGAGATCGGCCTCGGTCAACGGTTCGATGCTATTGCCCTGTGCATCCAGTCGACCACCGGTTTCCAGGCATAGATGGCTCGCAACGGGTGGCGCCTTTTTGATGGGTTGCAGATCATACAGTGACTCACGTGCCTGTCGACCGATACTCAAGACATCGCCGAGACCACGGTTGCCTATATAGGCTGTTTTAACGCCCTTGCCTTCCAGCACGGCGTTAGTCGCCACGGTCGAGCCGTGCACAACCACCAGGTTCTGGGTTTCGGAATCCAGGCCCAGCTCCGCAATCCCCTGCAGGATGGCCTGCTCAGGTGCATGAGGCGTTGACAGAACCTTATGAATCGTCAATTCACCCTTTGCCAATAGCACAAAATCGGTAAACGTCCCGCCAGTATCAACACCCAGTAACATATGTCTTTCTCACCGCTATCATGAAATCGGTTGCAGCCTTTGATGGAATCACCGTTCAACTATTAGATTCCGAAGTATAACGTGAACGATATCGCTACAAACGATCTAATCCTGATATTATACTTGCATACCTGCAACAAACTGCCTGACGTGGTAAAAAAGAACAATGACAGGAGAAACACTCATACAGGTCGAGCACCTGTACAGGGACTACGGTAACCTGCATGCCCTGCAGGATATCAACCTTACCCTCAACCGGGGCGAGGTACTTGGTTTTCTTGGCCCAAACGGTGCCGGTAAATCCACCACGATGCAAATCATCAGTGGTAATCTCGCGCCGACCTCTGGCCACGTGAGTATTAATGGCCATGACCTTATCGACCAGCCCCTGCAGGCAAAAGCCGCGCTTGGCTACCTGCCAGAGCAGCCACCGCTATATAAAGAACTGACGGTCTATGAATACCTCGCCTACTGCGCGCAACTCAACCGTATACCGCGCCATAAAGCTGTGGCCGCGATTGACCGCGCCTGTCAACGGTGTGGCCTGGTCGATGTACGCAAACGCCTGATTGGCAACCTATCGAAAGGCTATCAACAGCGTGTCGGCATCGCGCAGGCGATCATCCATACACCGGATATCGTTATCCTTGATGAACCTACGGTGGGCCTCGACCCGATCCAGATCATCGAGATCCGGGCACTGATTCGCGAACTGGGTACCGATCACAGCGTGATACTGTCGACCCATATCCTTCCAGAGGTTCAATCAACATGTGACCGCGTCGTGATTATCAACCAGGGTCAAATTGCCCTCGAAGACAGTCTCGCTGGCCTGGATGCCCGCCTGCATCAGGGTGGCTACCAGGTTGCCCTGGCCAACCCACCAGGCACCTCAGACCTCGAGACATTTACGGGTATCAGTAAGGCTGAGCCAATTGATGACACGCGTTTTATGTTGCAGTGCGAAGACGACTTCAACCCCGCAGCGTTCACCGAAACAGCGGTTCAACGTGGCTGGCAACTCACCGAACTCGTACCGCTAAATCGCAGCCTCGAACAGGTCTTCATCGACATCACCTGTAACGATAGCCCACAAGCAGGAACCGCAGCATGATGGTGCTCTCAATCGCGTTGCGCGAATTTCGCAACATGCTCAACTCGCTACTGTCCTGGATCGTCTTGTCCGGGCTGAGCCTGATTATTTTCCTGATCCTGGTTGCACTCGTGAAGGCCTATCTTGAAAACCCGGCCAGCAGTCTCGAAAGCCCCGGTGTCACCAGTACCATTGTCGCCACCATTTTTTATTTTTCTGCTTACCTATTTATTCTCATTGCACCGATGCTGACCATGCGAAGCTTCAGTACCGAGTTTAAAAATGGCACCTCGCAACTGTTGTTTTCGGCACCGGTGAGCATGACCGAGATCGTATTAGGTAAATGCCTGGGCCTATATTTATTTACCTTGCTGATTGGCATATTACCGGTTCTAATCACCCTGTCGCTGGTATTCGGCACCGACCTCGATAACGGCCTGTACTTATCTTCCTTGTTGGGCTTTATCCTTGTCACCTTTACCTTTATGACAATCGGTGTGTTTGCCTCTGCACTTACCGATCACATCGGCATTGCTGCACTCGGTGGCCTCGGTATCATCCTGGTATTGTTCTGGCTTGTTGAACTCGTCGCCTCACTGGTCAAAGTAGAGTTTCTTGCCAATGCCCTGCAATACCTTTCGATCTCCGGACATGCTGCACCGTTTTACAATGGCCAGGTAAACAGTAATGACGTGGTGTTTTTCATCCTCACCATTACCACCTTTATTGTCCTGACGATTCGTCGCCTTGACAGTTACCGGTTGCAGCACTGAGGAACGGCCATGCAAGTTACCCGCAAAACACACCTGCAGACACGCATCCAGAACATTGTTTTCGTTATCGTCTTCCTTGCCCTGGTTGGCATGTTAGGCTGGCTGGGCAATCGCTATAACGTCAGCACTGACTGGACTGAAAATGGCCGCAACACCTTGTCAACGGCAAGTACCGAACTGCTGACAAAGATTGATGGACCGATATCGATCACCTCGTTTGTTAGTCAGAACGAACAGATTGAAAATTTTATCCGTCGCTACCAACGCTACAAACCCGATATCACGCTGACCTTTGTCGACCCTGATATTGAACCCCAACTGGCGCGTGAAAACGGTATCCGCGTTAAAGGTGAACTCATGGTTCGTTATGGTGAACGCCGTGAAAACCTGCAAACGATCACAGAACAGTCAATGACCAATGCACTGCAGCGCATTGCACGCAGTGCAGACCGTTACATTGTCTTCCTCGAAGGCCATGGCGAACGTAACCCGCGTGGTCGTGCTAACCATGACCTGTCCGAGTGGGCCAACCAGCTCACCGCACGCGGTCTGAACACACAAACAATTAACCTTGGTGTCAGTAAGCAGGTCCCGTCAAATGCCTCTGCCCTTGTCATTGCCGGCCCACAGGTCGACTTGTTACCCGGTGAAGTCTCGATCATCGCCGGCTACCTGGAAAACGGCGGTAACCTGCTCTGGCTTGCCGATCCCGGTGAAACACACGGACTTGGTGTACTCGCTGAACGACTCGGGCTGGAGTTTCACCCGGGTATGGTCGTCGACCCCACCACGGCACGTCTTGGCCTGGATGACCCGCGTATCACCATTATTGCCGAGTACAGCAGTCATGCCGTGACCAGTAACTTTTCTAACCTGACATTATTTCCCCAGGCATCGGCCATCGAGGTTGTTGAAGGCAGTTCATGGCAGGCCTCACCATTTTTGGTCACCGCCCCGGACAGCTGGTCCGAAACCGGTGAGATGCAGGGTGAACTCGTGCTGGATGCCGGTGAAGACATTCCCGGGCCACTTAATATTGGCGTGATCCTCAGTCGCATGAGCGGAACTGACAATGCCATAGAACAACGTGTGATCGTCGTCGGCGACGGAGACTTTCTCTCCAACGCCTACCTGGGTAATGCCGGTAACCAGGAACTCGGCCTGAACCTCGTTAACTGGTTGAGCCGTGATGATGCCTTTATCAATATCCCGGCCCGGACATCCTCCGACAAGCTGCTCGAGTTTTCGTCAACAACCGCCGGTATCATCGGCCTGGTGTTTATCCTGTTACCACTGTTGTTGCTCGCAACCGGTTTTATCATCTGGCAACGCCGGAGACGCGCCTGATATGAATACACGTTCA
>Ga0316207_10001406_pt1 | contig 29875 bp, 33 predicted proteins | sample 6weekpyrite_MG_FD_204943 | JGI IMG/M metagenome (GOLD analysis project Ga0316207, IMG submission 204943) | Microbial mat bacterial communities from mineral coupon in-situ incubated in ocean water Damariscotta River, Maine, United States -... | ecosystem: Environmental > Aquatic > Marine >...
GCCCCGGTGCCGGGTTGCCATTGGGCAGGTAGAGCCCGCAGATGCGCACCGCTTTCAGGCCCACCACCGTGGCCTCGATATAGCGGGCCTCAATGTCGTCCACACCTTCACGCCCGGCACCTGCCGCCCCCGGCAACCCGCGCCTGACGTCCTCAAGCGGGTATTTGGACAGGATCGCCACACCGTTGAACCCTTTTTGTCCATGGGTTTCGACGTTATAGCCTTTTTCCTCGAACATCTCGCGGGGGAAGTTTTCATCCACCGATTTGATCTCTTGCAGGACTGCGACATCCGGCTGCGCCTCATCCAGCCACGCGGTGAGAGCGCCGATGCGGGCCTTGATGCCATTGATGTTGAATGTCGCGATCTTCATGTCTCGGCCCCCTGTCTGACCATCGTTTTGGCGCAGCCGGGGGCAGGGTGCAAGCTTACATCGAAAATGACGTCCCGCAGCCGCAGGATGACGTGGCATTGGGATTGGTGATGACAAAGCGCGCGCCGATCAGCTCTTCGCTGAAATCAATCACCGCATCGGCCAGAAACGGCAGTGATATGGCGTCGATCACGACGGTTTCGCCCTGTTCGGACAGCACCAGATCATCTTCCTTGGGGTCATCAAGGTCAATTTCATACTGAAACCCCGAACATCCGCCGCCTTCGACTGCGACACGCAGGGCCTTGCCCTGGGCCGAGGCACCAATCTCGGCCAGGCGCTCAAACGCGCGGGGGGTGACTTTGGGTGGGACGGTGAACATGCGCGGGGCCTATCGGTTCGGTTGCAGGTGTAATATAGGGGGGACAGGCAAACGCGACAAGACAGGCAACACAGATGGCAGCGCCTTATGCGACCGACCCCGCTAATCCGCGAGGGCGGCTTTACCCCGAGGAAGAAAGCACCTTTCGGTCGCCGTTTCAGCGCGACCGCGACAGAATTATCCATGCCTCGGCGTTCCGGCGGCTCAAGCATAAAACGCAGGTGTTTATCGAACATGAGGGCGATTATTTCCGCACCCGTCTGACCCATTCGATCGAAGTGGCGCAGGTGGCCCGCACCGTGGCGGCCGCACTTGATCTGAACGTGGAACTGACCGAGGCGGTCGCCCTCGCACATGATCTGGGCCACACACCCTTTGGCCACACCGGAGAGGAAGCGCTGGATGCGTTGATGCAGCCCTATGGCGGGTTCGATCACAACGCGCAGGCGCTCCATATCGTGACAAGTCTGGAACGGCATTATGCCGAATGGGACGGGCTGAACCTGACATGGGAGTGTCTTGAGGGGATCGCCAAGCACAATGGGCCTGTCACGGGGGATATTCCCTATGCGCTGGCCACCTATAACGCGCGGCACGATCTGGAACTGCACACCCACGCGAGCGCCGAAGCGCAGGCGGCGGCTCTGGCTGACGACATCGCCTATAACAACCACGACCTGCATGACGGGTTGCGCGCCGAGCTGTTCAGCACCGACGAGCTGGCCGAACTCCCGATCCTGCGGGACTGCTTTGCGCGGGTGGATGCCAAATATCCCGGTCTGAACTATTACCGCCGCCGCCATGAGGCGCTGCGCCGGTTCTTTGGTGTTCTGGTTGAGGATGTGATCACGGTCAGCCGGCGCAACCTGACCGATTTCGCACCCGCGACCGTGCATGATATTCGCCATGCAGGCCGGATGATGGTGCAGTTTTCGCCCGGGCTCTGGACCGATCTCAAGGTAATCCGCAACTTCCTGTTTACCCGGATGTACCGCGCGCCAGCGGTGGTCGAGATGCGCGCCGTTGTGACGCAGATGATCGATGATTTGTTCCCGTTTTTCATGAACAACACCGCTGAGTTGCCCAAGCAATGGCGCAAGGATGTGGCCGATGCACCCGATCAGACTGCACTCGCGCGGATCGTGGCCGACTATATTGCCGGCATGACCGACCGTTTCGCCATTCAGGAACATAAACGCCTGATTGGCGGCGAGGATATTCCGGCAGGCGTCATCGACGGGAACTGAGGATGCAGAGGCAGGTTTTGTCAAAAGTCCGCTTGCTCTACGGGGTACGGGTGGTAAACCCCAATCAAACAAAGCTCCTGGAAGAAAAATGAACCTTTTTGCTGATATTCGCGCCCTGGTGCTGGACTGCCTTGACCAATTGGTCACTGAGGGCGCCTTGCCCGCAGGCCTTGCCACTGCTGCCGTCTCGGTCGAGCCACCGCGTGACGCCTCCCATGGTGATATGGCGACCAATGCGGCGATGGTGCTGGCAAAGCCTGCAAAAATGAACCCACGGGTGATTGCAGAAGCGCTGGCCGCCAAACTGCTGGCTGATCCGAAGGTCGCTGTGGCAGAGGTTGCAGGCCCCGGGTTTCTCAACATGCGGCTTGACCCGCAGGTCTGGCAGGGCGTGGTAAAAGCGGCGCTGTCTGACCCGACCTATGGTCAGTCCACCCTGGGGCAGGGCCAGAAGATGATGGTCGAATATGTCTCGGCCAATCCCACCGGCCCTTTGCACGTGGGCCATACACGGGGCGCTGTGTTTGGTGATGCGTTGGCGCGGTTGCTGGATTTTGCGGGTTTTGACGTCACCAAGGAATACTACATCAACGATGGTGGTGCGCAGGTCGATGTGCTGGCCCGGTCAGTGTACCTGCGGTATCTCGAAGCGCATGGGCAAGAGGTTGCCTTTCCTGACGGGACCTATCCCGGCGATTACCTGAAGCCAGTAGGCGCGGCGCTGAAGGCGAAAGTCGGTGATGCGTTTGTCGATAAGGGAGAGCAGGTCTGGCTGGAAGAGATCCGGGAATTCGCGACCGAGGCCATGATGGACCTGATCCGCGAGGACCTGGCCCGGCTGGGCGTGACGATGGACAGTTTCTTCAGTGAAAAATCCCTTTACGGCACGGGTTTGATTGAAAAATCCATTGCCGACCTGGACGCCAAAGGGCTGATCTACCGGGGTGTCCTTGAACCGCCCAAGGGCAAAATGCCCGAGGATTGGGAACCGCGCGAGCAGACGCTCTTCAAATCCACCGCCCATGGCGACGATGTGGATCGGCCTGTGCAGAAATCGGACGGATCGTGGACCTATTTCGCCCCCGACATCGCCTATCATTATGACAAGGTGCAGCGCGGCTTTGACCAGTTGATTGACGTTTTCGGCGCCGACCACGGTGGCTATGTGAAACGGATGAAGGCGGCGGTTTCGGCCCTTTCCGACGGTCGGGTGCCGCTGGACGTGAAGCTGACGCAATTGGTGAAGCTCTACAAGAACGGCGCACCTTTCAAGATGTCCAAGCGGGCAGGGACCTTTGTGACCCTGCGCGATGTTGTCGATCAGGTCGGGCCCAATGTGACCCGGTTCCATATGCTGACGCGCAAGAACGACGCGCCACTGGATTTCGATTTTGACAAGGTGCTGGAGCAGTCCAAGGACAACCCGGTGTTCTACGTCAACTACGCCTATGCGCGGGTGAACTCTGCCGTGGGCAAGGCCGCTGCATTCACTGACGTTTCCGACAAGACCTTGGCGGGCGTTGACCTTTCCGGCCTGACCCATGACGCCGAACTCACGCTCATCAGGAAGCTTGCTGAATGGCCGCGCCTGGTTGAGATTGCGGCACGCGGCCATGAGCCGCACCGGGTCGCATTTTATCTTTATGATCTCGCCTCTGATTTCCACGCGCTTTACCATCAGGGCAACGCGGATGAGGCGCTCAGGTTTGTGCAAGAGGGTGACCCGGATACCACACAGGCGAAAATTGCCCTGATCAGGGCCGTAGCGATTGTTATTTTGCACGGTTTGGGTATTCTTGGAGTCACTCCGGCGGAAGAGATGCGCTAACGCACAAAGCTGCCGGTTCGAGCTGAACAACGACCCCGCAAAGCCAAAAGGCATGGGGCGCGCGCGTAAGAGGCGAAGATGGCAGTATACGATGAGGGGTTCGCCCCGGCGGCAACTGTGCCGCGGTTTACCAACTTAGTGAATTTTGCAGGCGCCGCGTTTTCGCTGGCGCTGATCCTTGGCGTTGGCTTGTGGGGCTACAAGTTGATCGTACGGGATGTGAGCGGCATTCCGGTGGTCCGCGCAATCGAAGGCGATATGCGGGTTCTGCCCGAAAACCCCGGCGGCGGCGTTGCTGTGCATACGGGGCTATCTGTGAATGAGGTCGCCGCGGTCGGCGAAGCCGGTGGTCCCGAGGACCGTTTGGTGCTGGCCCCGCGTACGGCAGGCCTTGCGCAGGAAGATCTCGAAGCGCAGCCCATTGCCGAAGTTTCTGCCGCTCCATCAGCCGCCGTCGAAACGCCCGCTCCGCCGCCGGCCGTGGTGGTCGATGATGATGCGGCCGTGATTGCCGCGCAATTGGCGGCTCTTGGCAGCCCGCCGCCGCTTGCACAGGCCGCCGCCGCGGATGTGATCGCGGATAGCGTGGCGGGTGTGACAACATCCATGCGCCCGGTGATCCGCCCGACAAATGCCGCTGCTGTTCCGGTGCCGGTTGCAGCACCCACCACGGCACCGGCGACGGCGTCAGGTGAGGTTGCCGTGACCACGACCGTGTTTCCCGCAGGCACCAACCTGGTGCAATTGGGCGCTTTCCCAAGCCCGGCGCTGGCCGCTGAGAAATGGGATCTCTTGCAGACCCGCTTTGGAGACCTGATGACAGAGCGCAGTCGCGTCATCCAGGTCAGCAACCAAAGCACCGCGACATGGTATCGCTTGCGGGCCAGCGGTTTCGCAGACCGCTCCGAGGCGCGTCGGCTCTGTGCTGCTTTGCAGGCCGAAGGGGCTGAATGTATCGCAGTGGTGGTCAACTAGGTGCCCATGACAGCGGCGATCTTCGGCCCGCAGGGGCTGCGGGTCACTGACTGGGAACGCGGTTTTTTCCGAGAGGTCCAGCCGCTTGGTTTCATAGTTTTCGCCCGTAATATTCGCTCACCCGACCAGCTGCGTCGTCTGACCGATGACCTGCGCGCCTGCGTGCAGCGGGATGCGCCGATCCTGATTGATCAGGAAGGTGGGCGCGTGCAACGGATGCGGGCGCCCCATTGGCGGGAATACCTGCCTGCGCTGGACCAGATGGCGCGCGCCCGCGATCCGCTGCGAGCCCATTGGATCCGCAATCGATTGATCGCTGCCGAATTGCACGACGTGGGCATTGATGCCAATTGCGCGCCTTTGGCCGACATCGCGGAAGAGGCGACACACCCGGTTCTCAAGAACCGCCTTTACGGCCACGACGTTGAAACGGTGGTTGCCGCGTCACGGGTCTGTGTGGATGCCTGTCTGGCAGGTGGAGTTCTGCCGATCCTCAAACATATTCCCGGTTATGGGCGCGCCACGGTGGACAGCCACCTTGATCTGCCGCGTGTCGATGCGCCGCGCGCTGCGCTTGACGCATGGGATTTCGCCCCTTTCACGGCGCTCTCTGACATTCCCATGGGCATGACCGCACATATTATCTTTTCGGATATCGATGCCTCTGCCCCGGCCACAACATCCGCCAGAATGATGGAAGTGATCCGGCAGGACATAGGTTTCGATGGTCTTTTGATGACAGATGATTTGTCAATGGAGGCGCTGGCGGGCACCCTGTCCGAACGGGCCTCTGCCAGTATCGCGGCGGGCTGCGACATCATCCTGCACTGCAATGGCGAGGCGGCAGAAATGCAGGCGGTCGCCGCAGCGGCGGGCGAAATGTCCCCGGCAGCCATAACCCGCGCAAATCGCGCTTTGGCGCAGCGAAAGGCCCCTGAAAATATTGACATCCCGGCCTTAGAAGCGGAACTTGCACGCCACTTAGGCTGAGGTCAGATGCAGGGCGAAGAGTTTCAAGAGGACACGATGAGTGTCAGTGAGCGCGTGGCCGCTGAATCCCTGATTGTGGATGTCGGCGCCTATGAAGGGCCGCTGGACCTGTTGCTGACGCTGTCGCGTACGCAAAAAGTGGACCTGCGCCAGATCTCCATCCTCGCGCTGGCCGAACAATATCTGGCCTTCGTGGAACAGGCCAAGCGTCTGCGACTGGAATTGGCGGCCGATTATCTGGTGATGGCGGCCTGGCTTGCCTTTTTGAAGTCACGTTTGTTGCTGCCACCCGACCCGTCAGAGGATGGACCCTCGGGCGAGGAACTGGCAGCCCATCTGGCATTTCAGCTTGAACGCCTGGAAGCGATGCGCAATTCCGCCGCCAAGCTGATGGCGCGCGATCAGCTGGGGCGTGATTTTTTCGCCCGTGGTATTACCGAGGATGTGCAGCGCGTGCGCCGTGTCACCTATACCGCGACCCTGCTGGACCTGATGCAGGGCTATGCCCGGATCCGCACCCGCGACGATTTTCGCCCCTTCGTGATGGACCGCCAGCATGTGATGACGATGGAACAGGCGTTGGAACGGATGCGCGGACTGATCGGATTTGCGGGCGACTGGACAGAGTTTTCCAGCTACCTGCCGGACGGATGGGATGTTGATCCGCAGCGCCGCCGCTCGACCACGGCGGCCACATTTGCCGCGTCCCTGGAGCTTGCCAAGGAAGGCAGGATAGAGCTTCGGCAGGGCGAGACATTTGCCCCCATTCACATTCGCAAGAAAGTCCCCGGTGATGAGTAAGACAAACGCGCCCGCCAACGACAGCCTGTTTGAGGCCCCACCCATGGGCGAGCAGGAACGCATGGTCGAGGCTGTTCTTTTTGCGACAGCGGACCCGGTGACAGTGACTGAACTGACCGGGCGTATGCCGCATGGTTGTGACCCGGCAGAGGCGATTGCGAACCTGCGCAAGCGCTATGACGGACGGGGGGTGAATATCGTCAGGGTTGGCGATGCCTGGGCCTTTCGCACGGCGGGGGACCTGGGTTTCCTGATGCAAAAAGAAACGGTTGAGACCCGCAAGCTAAGCCGTGCGGCGATCGAAATACTCGCGATTGTGGCCTATCATCAGCCTGTGACCCGTGCCGAGATAGAGGAAATACGCGGTGTCAGCGTCAGCCGGGGGACCGTTGATCAACTGATCGAACTGGAATGGATCCGCTTTGGCCGGCGCAAGATGTCACCGGGGCGGCCGGTGACTTTTGTTGTGACGCAAGGGTTTCTGGACCATTTCGGGCTGGAGAACGCGCGCGACCTTCCTGGGTTGAAAGAGCTGCGCTCGGCGGGGCTTTTGGAAAACCGGCCACCGCCGGGTGCCGTGGCCCTGGACGAGGCGGAGGATGGCGATGAAAGCGACGATCAGAGCGAGTTGTTTGAAGATGAGTAAGATTGCCCTATCTTTGCCCCCAAAGTGAGAGGACGCGGCGATGAACATGAATAGATTGATCAACATGGGCCTGCGAATGCTGATGCGCAAAGGCACGACGCTTGCGGCAAACCGGGGCAAACAGCCTCAGGACATGTCAGCAGAAGAACGCCAGCAAGCGAAAGCCGCCCAGCAAACCGCCCGAAAAGCGCAGCGCGGAATGCGCGCGGCGCGGCGATTTATGAAATAGGACCCCGCAAATTGGCCCCGTCGAATAGGCCCCGTCGAATAGGCCCCGTCGAATAGGCCCTGTCATATAGGTCCCGTCCCGGACTTGATCCGGGACCTCAAACAGCGGCCTCATGGAGGTCCCGGATCAAGTCCGGGACGGGTTGCATCACGATTTGAAGTGTTTTGACAGTTTCAGACCCTGACCCTGATAGTTCGACTTGATCTCGCGGCCGTAAAGGGCTGCGGGCAAAGCGGCCATATGTTCATAGACCAACCGGCCCACGACCTGCCCATGTTCCAGCACGAACGGCGCCTCGTGGCAGCGCACTTCCAGCACCCCCCGCGACCCTGAACCGCCGGCCTCGGCGTAGCCGAAACCCGGATCAAAGAACCCCGCATAATGCACCCGGAATTCGCCGACCATTGCCAGATAGGGGGCCATTTCAGCGGCTTGCATGGGTGGGATCACGATCGCCTCGCGGCTGACCAGAATATAGAACGCGCCGGGATCAAGGATGATCCATCCACCTGCGGTGTGAACCTCTTCCCAGAACTCCGCCGGGTCGTAGTGGTTGAGCTTGGACAGGTCCACGACGCCTGTGTGCGGCTTGGCACGGTAGCCCACCAACGTGCCGTCACCGGGCTTCAGATCGACCGAAAACCCAAGCCCGTCAGAGATCACAGGATCGCCCGACACAATCGGCGTTTGGGCGTGAAGCGCGCGTAATTCATTGTCTGACATCAAAGTGTTGCCCTGACGAAAGATGATCTGGTTGAGCATTTGCCCCGGACTGGCGACAACCGAAAACGACCGGGGACAGATTTCAACATAGAGCGGGCCATCGTAGCCCTCTGGAACCCGGTCAAATTCAACACCATGATCGGTAATCACGCGGGTCAGCAGGTCGAGCCGCCCGATCGAGGATTTTGCGCTTGCGGCCGCGGTCATGCCCTTTGGCAGCCGCAATCGCTCCAGCAGCGGCACGACATAGACGCAGCCCTTTTCAAGCACCGCGCCACCGGTCAGGTCCACGGCGTGCATCTGAAAATCTTCCAGCCGCTGTTTCACCGTGCGACGCCGCCCTGCCAAAAAGGACGCGCGCACACGGTAGGCCGTCTTGCCCAAACGCAGATCAAGCGAGGCAGGCTGGATCTGGCCATCCTCAATGGCGGCCTCGGCGGTGACACCACCGGAGGCGATCATGTCGCGGATCTGATGGTCGGCCAGGACACCTGCGTTCATCATCTTGTTTCCCCCGTCAGGTCCCGTTTTGATGTCAAAACGCCCGCCGTGCTGATGCACAGACGGGCGGTTATGATTGGTCGGGCTAGCAGGACTCGAACCTGCGACCTTCCGTCCCCCAGACGGACGCGCTACCAGGCTGCGCCATAGCCCGACTGACGGTGTTCATACCCCAAAACCGTCCAAGGGCAAGCCCGAAAAACATCAGTCAGCCAGGCATCCGTGCGCGCAAGGCTTCGAGCCTTGCCAGAAGCGGTGCAATTTCAGTCGCGCGCGCTTGCAGGCCGCGCGGATCTGCCGGAGCCCGCCCGATCAGGCGCGGTTTCGCCGCGGGCAGGTCCTTCGGCGGCAATGGCAGGTCAATGGCCATGGCTGGCAGGGAAGGTGCCTCTGGTGCGGGGGGTTCGAATGGCAAGGCGTCCTGCGCTGGCTCCGGGCGTGGTGGCGCGGGTGCAGGTGTCATCGTGGCAGTTTCCACCGGCGCGGGTGGGGCCTGGGGTTCGGTCATCGACAGTCCCAGTCCCGCGACATGTTTGACACCTTTTTCGTGCAACAGCTTTTGCGTGCCCTTGATCGTCAGCCCGTCTTCATGCAGCAGTTTCTTGATCCCGCCCAGCAGGTCCATGTCGGTGGGGCGGTAATAGCGCCGTCCACCGGCACCCTTCACCGGTTTGATCTGGCTGAACTTGCTTTCCCAAAACCGCAGCACATGGGTGGGGGTGTCCAACCATTCAGCGACCTCACTGATTGTGCGAAATGCGTCTTTGGCTTTGGCCATGACTTAGCGTTTGTTTCCCAAGGCCACACGATCTTTCATCAGATGCGAGGGGCGGAAGGTCAGGACGCGGCGGGGGTGGATCGGCACCTCTTCGCCGGTTTTGGGATTGCGGCCGATGCGGGCGGCCTTTTCACGAACCGAAAATGTGCCGAAAGATGAGATCTTGACGGTTTCGCCACCGACAAGGCTGTCGGACACATGGGTCAGGACACTCTCGACCAGATCGGCGCTGTCATTGCGGGAAAGTCCAACCTGACTGTGCACCGCATCTGCCAAATCCATCCGCGTCAAAGTCTTATCGGCCATATTCCAACCCCTCACAATTTCTCAAAGAGCATAGGCCCGGCGCAAATTCAGAGTCAATAATAACAGCTTGGCAATCAGGATTAACAGTGCGTTTCCGCGAATTGACAGCGGGTTACCAGCGGATCACCACCGCGCCCCAGGCCAGACCGCCGCCAATGGCCTCGGTCACGACCAGATCGCCTTGCTTGATCTGGCCATTTGCGACGCCCACGGACAGTGCGAGGGGAATCGATGCGGCGGACGTATTGCCGTGGTCCTGAACCGTCACGACAACCCGGTCCATACCAACCCCCAGCTTTTTGGCGGTGGACTGGATGATGCGGATGTTGGCCTGATGCGGAACAATCCAATCCACATCTTCGGCACCCAACCCCACCTTTTCCAGCGCGGCGTCAGCGGTCTGTGCCAGCTTTTCGACAGCATGGCGGAACAGTTCCGGGCCTTGCATCCGCAGCATGCCGGAATTCTGGGTCGAGACCCCTCCGTCAACATAAAGCAGGTCCTTGTAACGCCCGTCTGAATTCAGATCGACCGAAAGGATGCCCCGGTCGCTGGTGTCGCCGGTTCCTTCTTCGGCTTCAAGAACAAGCGCGCCCGCGCCATCGCCAAACAACACGCAGGTCGCGCGGTCTGTCCAGTCCATTATTCTGCTGAATGTCTCGGCGCCGATGACAAGCACCCGGTCGGCCTGACCTGATGCGATCAGGGCATTGGCATTGGACAGCGCATAGACGAAACCCGCACAAACCGCCTGCACATCAAAGGCATAGCCGGAGGTGTTTCCGATAGCGTGCTGCACCATTGTGGCGGCAGAGGGAAAGGTCAGGTCAGCGGTTGAGGTTGCCAGCACGATGGCGTCAATGTCATCGCCATCCATCTTGGCCATCGCCAAGGCAGCTTTCGCAGCTTTTGCGGCCAGATCGGAGGTCGTCTCGCCTTCGGCCGCGAAATGGCGTCGCTCTATCCCGGATCGCGCCTTGATCCATTCGTCCGATGTATCGAGGGTCTTTTCGAATTCAGCGTTGGGGACCACTCGTTCGGGCAGGTAATGACCAACCCCTTTGACCACTGCGCGACGCATCATGCCTACTTGCCTGTCTTTGTACTGAGACTGTTCGTCTCATTCACTTGTCCCGCATCTTGGGCAAGTGATGCAGCTGACGCAACCCTTGCTGCAAGTTTATCTGAAAATCCGCTCTGGGCGAGGCGATAGGCCAGATGCAGGGCCGCAGCGACGCCGGTGGCATCAGCCGATCCATGGCTTTTGATGACCGTTTGATTGAGGCCAAGGAACACACCGCCGTTCACGCGGCGGGGGTCGATCCGCTTGCGCAAACGGCGCAGCGACCCACGGGCGAGCAGGGCGCCAAACATAGACCAAGGGTTCTTCATCAGTGCTGCGCGCAGCAGCTCGCTGACCAGATTTGCGATTCCCTCGCCGGTTTTCAGCGCGACATTGCCTGTGAAACCATCCGTCACGATGACATCCACCTTGTTTGAAGGCAGATCGCCGCCCTCAATAAATCCCACATACTCGAAATCGCCGATGATGGCGGCACTTCCGATAAGTTCATGCGCCACTTTCAGTTCGGCGCGACCTTTGTGTTCCTCGGTTCCGACATTCAGCAGCCCGACACGTGGGCGCGCGATATCCAGACCATTGCGGGCATAAGAGGCCCCCATCAGCGCATAGGTGAGCAGATCATCCTGATCGGCACGGATATCGGCCCCGGCATCGAGCATGACGTTGAAGCCGGCTGGGTTGCGCGATGGCCATAGGCAGGCGATGGCCGGGCGGTTCACCCCCTCGGCCTTGCGCAGGCGGAGCATCGACATGGCCATCAACCCGCCGGTGTTGCCACAACTGACGGCAACGGACGCCTGATGGCTGCGCACCGCTTCAATCGCGGACCACATTGATGTTTTCTTGCCGTTACGCAGGACATAGCTGGGCTTGTCGGTCATTTTCACGACGTCCGAAGCGTCGTGGATCGCCACACGGTCTGCGATGCGGTGCGTGGCAAGCAGCGGCTCCAGCGTGGCCCGGGGACCATGCAGGATCGCGCGGGCCGCAGGTTCAGCGCCCAAAAACTTGGAAAGGCCCGCAACCACCGTTGCAGGCCCTTGATCTCCGCCCATGGCGTCCACGGAAAGCACGTTGGTGGCAGCATGTCCCTGCGTCGGAGCGGTGTCCGTCTGGGCTGGTGTCATGCTGCTGCGCCTTCGCGTCGCGCTATGCAGCGTCGTCGTCGAGGTCGATTTCAGTTGTGTCCGCGATCACTTCGCGTGTGGCATAATGGCCGCAGGACGGGCAAACGTGATGTGGGCGCTTGAGCTCACCACAGTTGTCACATTCGTTGGGGTTTGCCGCCACGAGACTATCGTGCGCGCGCCGGTTGTTGCGGCGGGATTTGGATACTTTGTTCTGCTGGACAGCCATGTCTCAACCCTATGATATAAAGGGCCGCGGCCCTGATTTGTTCTGTGTCTGCGCGGGGTCCTACGCCATTGTGGCAGCCCTGTCGAGACACGATGTAAAAGAGGCCGCGAACATACTGCGATTTGCGCTTTGTGCAACCCTTTTTCGGGCCAGGGCCAGGGTCGATTATTTGTCCTTGTTTTCAAGGCTTTCGCGCAAGGCACCCAGACCCGCAAATGGTTTGGCGTCATCGTCGCTCATGGGTGTCACGCCGGGGCCGGCAAAAACCGCATCCGAAAGATCAGCGTCCTCACGTCGCGGATAAAGTGGCAGAGCGAGGGCCAGGGCCTCGATCATCACCTGGGCCAGATCAAGCGCCTCAGGCAACGCCTCAACGGTGTCGTCCACAGGCATTTCCACCTCTGCGGCTTCGATTTCCGGCATGTCGGCAAGATAGCTGCGGGTCAGCTTTTCATCGATGCGCGTGGTCACGGGGGCAAGTGTGACGACGCAGTCTTGCACGACAGTCGCGCCCAGTTCGGCGCTCAAGCTCCAGTCCTGGCGTCCCTGCGGCGTCAATGCGCCTGTAAACCGCAGCTTTCTGACGCCGACGATCCCCAGCTCGGCAGCGATCGCCCTGCGCTCATCCGCTGTTGGCGCTAGCGCAAATTCCGTCGGCTGGCGCGTTGCCAGATCGGCCAAACGCAGATGTGACTTGGGTAACTGGGGCATGGTCGCTTTCGATTCTTGAACAGGGGCGGGGTGTGCTGTATCGGGGATAAAAGGCGCTTGGCGCCAAGGCAAGAGGCGACGGGTATGAGTGCGATGACAGGCAAACTGCGCAAGACGGTCAAACTGGCAGGCATTGCAGCGGCCCTAGCGGTTGTGAGCGGATGCGCACAGATGGACCGTTACAATGGGTTCATTCCCCCGCAGGAAGAGCTGGCCACGCTGAATGTCGGCACGACAACCAAGGATGAGGTCATCAGCCTCTTTGGCCCGCCCGCATCCGAACGCGCCTTGGAGAACAACACGATCTATTATACCTCCAGCCAGTTCCGCTACTTTGGCCCCCTGGCCCCCGAAGAGGTGGACCGCCAGGTGCTGGCCATAGATTTTGACGCGAATGACCGGTTGCGCAACGTCTCGCGCTATACGCTTGAGGATGGGCGCGTCATCGTGCTGGACCGGCGCGTCACCGAGGACGGGATCAACGATGTCACCTTCCTTGGCCAGCTTTTGGGATCATTCGGGCGGATCGACGCGGGACAGTTGTTCGGCGAAGAACCGTAGGGTGGATCAAACCCTCCGGCTGCCGATCACCGCACCACATAGACGGACATTGGCGCATGCGACGCCACATAGCCCGCATTTGATGCGAGGAAATGGTCCTTCAGGCCGGGAATATGGCTGGCCATGATAATCAGGTCACAGTCGAATTTCTTTGCTGTTTCAATAATATCCCGGCCAATATTGAGGTGCATGTCGCCCCGCAATGCGACATGGTCGGATACTTTGATGCCGTACCTGTGGGCCTGGTCTGCCGCAAAATCATCCAGCAGGGTCCTCGCCTTGCTGCCTTCGGTCGTGGCCGAGGCCGTCGGCACCGCATCCACCACGCCGACAAAAATCACGGTTGCGTCGTTTTCCCTGGCGGTTTTTCCAGCAAGGTCCAGTGCTGTGACCAGCTTGTCGGCTTGGTCCAGGTCAACCGGCACAAGGATACGGGCATACATGGCGTTTCTCCTATGATGTCGCCACAGTCTTGCCTGCTGCCTGAGCGCCAGACTGACTTAGATCAACCCGATGCGGCGCTATTCCTCCGGTTCAAACGCCAGCGCGACCCCGTTGATGCAATAGCGCAGCCCGGTTGGCTGGGGTCCGTCCGGAAAGACATGCCCCAGATGCGCGTCGCATCGGTTACAATGCACCTCGGTCCGCTTCATGAAGAAACTGCGGTCCACGCTTTCGCCCACCATTTCGGCGTCAATTGGTTGATAGAAGGATGGCCAGCCGGTGCCGCTTTCAAACTTGGCACCCTGATCGAACAGGGGCGCACCACAGCCGACACATTGATACCTGCCGGGGTCCTTTGGAAAATCCTCATGCGTGCCGGCCCGTTCGGTGCCATGCTTGCGGGTCACCTTATAGGCCAGGTCAGAAAGCTGGGCACGCCATTCGGCGTCTGATTTCACCACTTTGTCCATCGAATTGATCGTCCTTTCACCGTGTCACCGTTCAACCTAGGTCGCGCGGGGGTTTTCGCCAAGCCCGGGGCAGATGACATTTCCGTTGCGCAGGCTGCACCACTGACATAGCACGCGCATATGGCCAAAACTCCCTTGCTCCAACTTTCTGACATTGCGCTGACCTTCGGCGGCGATCCTGTATTCGAGGGCCTCTCTCTTTTGGTGCAGCCCGGCGATCGTGTGGCGCTGGTGGGGCGCAACGGGTCGGGCAAATCAACCTTGATGAAGGTGATGGCGGGCCTTGTTGAGGCGGACAGCGGTGTGCGCGTTGCCGCACCCGGCGTACAGGTCGGGTATATGGAGCAGGACCCAAAGATGACCGGCTTTGCCACCTTGGGCGATTATGCGGCCAGTGGCTTGGATATCGACGAGGCCTATAAGGTCGATATGGTGGCGGAGGGGCTGAAGTTTGATCCGGCTGGCGATGTGGCCACTGCATCTGGGGGCGAGAGGCGCAGGGCCGCACTGGCCAAGCTGATGGCCGAAGCGCCCGAACTGATGCTGCTGGACGAGCCGACGAACCATCTGGATATCGAAGCGATTGCCTGGCTGGAAAACGAGCTGAAATCCACCCGCGCCGGTTTCGTGCTGATCAGCCACGACCGGGCGTTTTTGCGCGCGCTGACCCGCGCGACGCTCTGGATTGATCGCGGACAGGTGCGCCGGGCCGAACAGGGGTTTGAGCATTTTGAAAGCTGGCGCGACAAGATCTGGGAAGAAGAAGACCAGCAGCGCCACAAGCTCAATCGCAAGATCAAGGCAGAGGCGCGATGGGCCGTTGAAGGTATTTCGGCGCGGCGCAAGCGCAATCAGGGCCGGGTACGGGCGCTGCAAGAATTGCGCGCGCAACGGGCGGCGCAGATAGCGCGGCAAGGAACGGCGGCGATGGCCTTTGAAGGCGGGCCAACGTCAGGCAAGAAGGTGATGGAGGCCTTTGGGCTGACCAAGGATTTTGACGGCAAATCCATCGTGAAGAATTTCGACCTGACCGTGCAGCGGGGCGACCGGATTGCCTTTGTCGGACCCAACGGGGTTGGCAAGACCACGTTGATCAAGATGCTGCTGGGGCAGGAGGCCCCTGACGCAGGATCGGTGAAGCTGGGCACAAACCTTGATATCGCGGTGTTCGACCAGACCCGTGCGGCGCTGAACGAGGACATGACGCTTTGGGAAAACCTTGCCAATGATCCTGAATTGGGGGTTTCGGGCAAATCCGATCAGGTGATGGTGCGGGGGGCGCCGAAACATGTGGTGGGCTACCTCAAGGAGTTCTTGTTCAACGAGGCACAGGCGCGCGCGTCGGTCCGGTCGCTTTCGGGCGGTGAAAAGGCGCGGCTCTTGCTGGCGCGGCTGATGGCGCGCGAAAGCAACCTTTTGGTGCTGGACGAACCGACCAATGATCTGGACATCGAAACGCTGGACCTGTTGCAGGACATTCTGGGCGAATACGAGGGGACCGTGCTTCTCGTCAGTCACGACCGTGACTTTCTCGACCGTGTTGCGACCACGACGATTGCCATGGAAGGCAACGGGCAGGCCGTGGTTTATGCCGGCGGTTGGTCGGATTATCGCGCGCAGCGCGGCGGTGACTTTGTAGAGGCCAAGGAAGCCAGCAAGCCCTTGGCGAAGAAGGAAAGACAGGTTGAGAAGAAGGCGACAGTGGGGCTGTCCTTTACCGAAAAGCACCGCCTTGAGGAACTGCCCGGCGTGATCGACAAGATCACCGCAGAGATCACGAAATTGGAAGAGCTGCTGGCCGATCCAGAGTTGTTCACAAAGCAACCGGTGAAGTTTCAAAAGGCGACAGAAGCACTGGTTGCCCGGCAAAACGCGCTGTCAGAGGCAGAGGATGAATGGCTGGCGCTGGAGGAAAAGGCGGCAGGCTAGGGCATCCGCAGCGCCCCATCGAGCCGAATGGTGGTGCCGTTCAGATAGTCGCATTCGACGATGAACCGGGCCAATGCGGCAAATTCAGCCGGGTCCCCCAGGCGGGCCGGAAACACCACGTCCTGCGCCAACCCGTCCATCACCTCTTGCCCAAGGCTTTCCAGCATCGGGGTGCGAAAGATCCCCGGCGCGATCGCCATGACGCGGACCCCGTTGCGGGCCAGATCGCGGGCCATCGGCAAGGACAATCCCGCAATCCCGGCCTTTGAGGCGGCATAGGCGGTCTGGCCTTTCTGCCCGTCAAAGGCCGCAACAGAGGCAGTATTGATGATGACCCCGCCGCCCGTCATGCGCGCGGCAGCCAGGCGCGCCACGTTGAATGTGCCGATAAGATTGATATCGACCGTGCGCTGGAAGCTTTCCAGGGTATGTGGTCCATCACGTCCAAGGGTTTTCTCTGCGGTGGCAATCCCGGCGCAATTGACCGCCGCATTCACAGGTCCGGCCTGATCGAACCCGGCCATGACGCTGGCCTCATCGGTGACATCCACCTGCGCAAAGCCGGCACCAATCGCCCGGGCAAAATCCGCGCCAGCCGGATCACGGTCAAAAATCGTGACATGCGCCCCAGCCTCCACAAAGGCCTGCGCGGTTGCCGCTCCCAGACCTGACGCCCCACCTGTCACCACTGCCGCCACATCAGCTAATTGCATCACATCCTCATCTTCTCTTGTTCCAAAATGCCTTCGGGGGGCCGCAGTGGCGGGGGGCGGACCGCCCCCTTGCCTCATTCGCCTTTTTCAGCGTCTTTCACCTTATCCCAGAGCGCGTCCATCTCTGCCAGATCGCTTTCGGACGGAGTTTTCCCAGCCTTCGCCAACGCATCCTCGATGCCCTTGAAGCGCCGGGTGAATTTCGCGTTGGTTGCGCGCAATGCGGTCTCGGGATCAACATCCAGATGCCGCGCAAGGTTGGCCACCACAAACAGCAGATCGCCAAATTCCTCTTCCACTTCAACCTGCGAGAGCTGGTCGCGCGCCTCGACCAACTCGGCTGCTTCCTCGACCAATTTGTCGATGACGTGGGCCGTATCTGGCCAGTCAAAGCCCACGCGGGCGGCGCGCTTTTGGAGCTTCACGGCACGGGTCAGGGCGGGCAGGCCGGTGGCAACCCCGTCCAGCGTGCCGGTTTGCGCCTTTCCGGCACGTTCTGCCGCCTTGATCTGTTCCCAGTCAAGCACCTGCTGCTCGGCCGATTTGTCCCGCGATTCGTTTCCAAAGACATGCGGGTGGCGTGCAACCATCTTGTCACTGATGGCTTTGACCACGCTGTCGAAGGTAAAATGACCGGCCTCTTCGCCCATTTGTGTGTGATAGACGGTCTGCAACAGCAGATCGCCCAACTCGCCCTCCAGATCGCGCCAGTCACTGCGTGCGATGGCGTCTGCCACCTCATAGGCCTCTTCAATCGTATAGGGGGCGATGCTGTCGAAGTCCTGTTCGATATCCCAGGGACAGCCGGTTTGCGGATCACGCAGACGGCGCATGATTTCCAGCAAGCGCGGCATGCCGCCTTTGGGATCGTGAACCAGGGTATCATCAGGCATTGCGCGGGGCCTCTTGTTGCGGTCAACTGGCACCGTAGAACCCCGCAGCCCCGAGCGCCAGACTTGCCTGTCGTCGGTTGCATAACAGGTGAAGCGGCCCGCCGGGTCGGTTAGGGCGTTCGAGCGATGGGTGGCGGGACGATCACCGTCAGGGTGATGAAGAAACGAGACGCCGGGATCCCTCCGGGGGAAGTTTGATTGGACGAAGAAAGAGGTGGCACCGTGACATTGGACAAGGCGAAAGAGGCGGTCGATACGGCCTTTACGGCGTCAGAGCGGCGTGGACTGGCCTATGAGAACGCCTTTGGCGGCGCGACCTCGTTTCTGCGCCGGACCTATACCAAGGACCTGGAGGGGTTTGATCTGGCAGTGACGGGCGTGCCTTTCGATCAGGCCGTGACCCATCGTCCCGGCACGAGGTTTGGTCCGCGCGCAATCCGCGAGGCATCCAGTTTGCAGCCCTTTGATCCGCCCTATGGCTGGGACGGCTTTGACCCTTTGAGCGAATTTGCCATCGCTGATTTTGGTGATCTGGCCTTTGACTATGCAGATGTGCCCGGTGTTCCCGACCTGTTGCAGGCGCATATCGCCGGCATTCTGGCGCAGGGGTGCGGGGCGATCACACTTGGCGGGGATCATTTCATTACGCTGCCGATCCTGCGCGCCTATGCCGAGAAATACGGGCCATTGTCGGTGGTTCAGTTTGATGCCCATTCTGACCTGTGGCCCGACGACGACATGAGCCGTATTGATCATGGCACGATGATGTACAAGGCCGTGAAGCTTGGCGTTATCGATGTGTCCCGCTCGGTTCAGATCGGGATTCGCACGGAATGTCCGGATTATCTTGGAATGCCCTTTATTGACGCCCGGAGCTGCCACGAAAAGGGCAGCAGGTGGGTGGCAGAACAGATCAGGGAGAGGGTCGGCAATCATCCCACCTATGTGACCTTTGACATCGATGCGCTTGATCCGGCCTTTGCCCCCGGCACGGGGACGCCGGTGTGGGGTGGGCTTGCCTCTTGGCAGGCGGCGGCGATGCTGCGCGACATGGCGGGGATTAACATGGTTGGCGGTGACGTGGTCGAGGTGTCTCCGCCCTATGACACCACCGGTGCCACAGCGATTGCAGGCGCTCATATCGCGATGGAGCTTTGCTGCCTGGCGCTATGGAATAAAAGGACAAAGTGATGCCGAACCAGCCGATATCCGGCAATGATCTTGCGCGGTTTTCCGGGCCGCAGAGTTTCATGCGTTTGCCTGAGGTGAGCAGCGCCGAAGGACTGGACGTGGGCTTTATCGGTATCCCGATGGACATCGGCACATCCTGGCGCTCTGGCACCCGGATGGGCCCCAAGCAGTTGCGCGAACAATCGGCGATGATCCGGCCTTATAATATCCAGACGGGGGCGGCGCCTTTTGATGCGTTGCAATGCGCTGATCTGGGTGATGTGGCAATAAATACGTTTTCCCTTAAAGACAGTATTCGCATAATTACAGAGACTTACGCAGCACACCTTATCCGTGATTTCGTTCCCATGACACTGGGCGGAGATCATACGCTGACCCTTCCTGTCCTGCGCGCGGTGGCGGGCAAGTACGGGCCGGTGGCGCTGGTGCATGTGGATGCCCATGCTGATGTGAACCACGAGATGTTTGGAGAGCGCGAGACCCACGGCACAGTCTTTCGCCGCGCCTATGAGGAAGACCTTATCACCGCCGACAAGGTTTTTCAGATTGGATTGCGCGGCACAGGATACACCGCTGACGATTTTACCGAGGCTGCGGGATGGGGGTTCAACCAATATCTGGCTCCTGATCTGTGGCACAAATCCCTTTCGCCTCTGGCCGTTGATATCAAAGCGAAAATCGGGGACCAGCCCTGCTACATCACCTATGACATCGACAGTCTTGATCCGGCTTATGCCCCCGGCACAGGAACCCCGGAAATTGGCGGGCTGACGACGCCCCAGGCGATGGAGCTGATCCGTGGCCTGCGTGGTTTGAACATTGTGGGCTGTGATCTGGTTGAAGTCTCGCCGCCTTATGATCCCTCAGGCAATACCGCGCTGACCGGGGCGAACCTGATGTTCGAGATGCTCTCGATCCTGCCGGGCGTGCCGTATAGATAGTAAACTGTCGCCAGGCGCGCAGGTCATGGACCACAGCAGGAGAGGGAATTTTGCGCATATCGATCATTCTTGTCGTTCTTGTGGTCGCTTTGGCGGCCTATGTCCGGCTGGCTCCGACGGATCCTGCCGTCTGGCACAAGGTGCCCCGTGCCGCAGAACCCGGCAATACCGCCACCGCGACAAGCTTTCTTGCGGTTCGGCGGATCGTGGCGCCAGCCCCAGAGGTCCTCAGGGCGATCGAGCAGCGTGCGCTTGCGGCGCCGCGCACCACATTGCTGGCAGGCAGTGTGGCCGAGGCGATGATCACGTTTGAGACCCGGTCACTGCTTTGGGGGTTTCCTGATTACACAACTGTGGCGATCCGGGGTGATCTGCTGGCCGTCTATGGGCGTCCGCGATTTGGGCGCTCCTTTATGGACGTAAACAGGGCGCGGGTTGAAAGCTGGCTGGAAACACTTGGCCCCTTGACCGCGCCGCTTTAAGGGGCCAATCGGTTAGCATGATTGCCGCTGATAAAATCGAACAGTTGATAGACCGCTTCCAGTTTCTGGAGGCCAAGATGGCTGACGGCAGTGCCGGCAGTGAAATCGCGACTTTGGGCAAGGAATACGCCGAACTGCGCCCGGTGGTCGAGACGGTCACGGCCTATAAGGACCTCATTGCCCAGATCGCCGATGCCGAAGCGATGCTGTCTGACCCGGAGATGAAGGAACTGGCCGAGGCGGAACTGCCTGAATTGCGCGCCGCGCTGGATGCGTCTGAACATGACGTGCAATTGGCGCTGTTGCCCCGCGACGCCGCTGACGGCCGCCCCGCGCTTTTGGAAATCCGGCCCGGGACCGGCGGCGATGAGGCGGGTCTTTTCGCCGCCGATCTGCTGCGCATGTATCAGCGATATGCCGAGAAACAGGGCTGGCGGTTCGAGATACTGGAAGAAAGCCTGAGTGAATTGGGAGGCGTGAAAGAGGTCGTCGCCCGCATCGTCGGCGAAGGCGTCTTTGCCAAGATGAAATATGAAAGCGGCGTGCATCGCGTGCAGCGTGTGCCGGAAACCGAAAGCGGAGGGCGCATCCACACCTCTGCGGCCACGGTTGCGGTGCTGCCAGAGGCCGAGGATGTGGATATCGAGATCAATCCGGCTGATATCCGCATTGATACCATGCGGGCCTCGGGCTCGGGTGGCCAGCACGTGAATACGACGGATTCGGCAGTACGGATCTTGCACGAGCCTACAGGGATTATCGTCGTCAGCTCGGAAAAGTCGCAACACCGCAACCGCGAGATTGCCATGCAGGTTCTCAAGACCCGGCTGTTTGACCTTGAGCGACAGCGCGTGGATGATGAACGCTCCGCCGATCGCAAAAACCAGGTCGGGTCCGGCGACCGATCCGAGCGTATCCGGACCTATAATTTTCCGCAGGGGCGTATGACGGACCATCGCATCAACCTGACGCTCTATTCGCTGGGACAGGTGATGCAGGGCGATCTGGATGAGGTGATCAGCGCCTTGCAGGCCGATGCGCAGGCCACGTTGCTGGCTGAGATGGGCGCGTGAGCGAAACACAAATGGTGCGCAAGGGCGCCGCCATGTTGGCGGAAGCGGGTATTGCCGACCCCCAGCGCGAGGCCCGTTTGCTCTGGCGCGCAACCCCGGACGCTGACCATGCCGGCTTTTTTGCCAGGGTTGCCCGACGGGCAGGCCGGGTGCCGCTGTCACAGATCCTAGGCTACCGTGATTTTTATGATCATCGGTTCATCGTCACCTCAGAGGTTCTCGACCCGCGCCCCGATACCGAGACGTTGGTTGCGACAGCACTGCAAGCGCCGTTTTCGCGGGTCCTTGATCTTGGAACAGGGTCAGGGTGCATCCTGCTGTCACTGATCGCGGCCATGGGGCAGGCCAGCGGGACCGGCACGGATATTTCAGATGCAGCCCTGGGGGTGGCCCGGCAAAACGCAGAGCGTCTGGGTCTGGCGGATCGGGCGGCGTTCATCGCCTCAGACTGGTTTGCCGCCGTTGCGGGGGAATTTGACCTGATCGTTTCCAACCCGCCCTACATTGCCGCCGACGAAATGGACGACCTGCAAACCGAAGTCCGTTGGCATGAACCGCGGATCGCCCTGACCGATGAGGCGGATGGATTGAGCGCCTATCGCAGGATAATCGCGGGCGCGCTGGATCACCTGACATCGGGCGGGCGACTGATCTTTGAAATTGGCCCAAGCCAGGCCCAAGCCGTGTCACAGATGATGCAGGATGCCGGATTGCAACAGATTCGCGTGATCCCCGACCTAGATGGGCGGGACCGCGTGGTCGCGGGCCGAAACCCATGAAATCGGGCCAAGACCAAGCGAAGGACCGCAAAATAGCGCGATTTTCACAGTTTTGCCTTGTCTTGGGCCCGTCCACATGCTTATTCAAGGGTATCGGATGGGATGAAGCTCATACCTGACCTTCCCCCGATCAGTCGCCAAACATTGCAAGGCCCCGAGATTGAAAGCGCGCAGAATGGCGCGACATGGCCCAGCGTAACGACAGCCAAAGGCTTGAAAGCACTTACATGAGATCATCGAAGTCACGGTCGCGGAACAAGAACCGCAATAACCGGCCCACGGGCGGGAACATCATCAACCGGGTGTTTGACAGCTCGGGCCCTGATGGCAAGGTGCGCGGCACCCCGCAGCAGATCATTGAGAAATACAACCAATTGCACCGCGATGCGGTCTTGTCGGGCGACCGGGTGGATGCAGAAAACTTTGCCCAGCACGCCGAGCATTACACCCGCCTGCTGGCCGAAGCCCAACGCGAGGTGGATGCCAAGCGCGAGGTACAGGAAGAACAAAACCGCGCCCGTCAGGCGGATCGTGACCGCGAGCGCCAGGAACGTCTGAAAGCGCAAGAGGCCGCGGCAAATGATCCCGGCCGGATGGACCAGCCTGATGTGGCTGGTGACGCGCCCGAGAGCGGACTTGTGGAAACTCCTGAAGAACGCCCGCAGCGCCCGCGCAAGCCGCGCTCACCGCGCAAACCCCGACCTGCGCCGGATGAAGGCAGTTCCCCCGAAGCGGCGGAATGACAGCAAAGCCCTCCGATGTCGGAGGGCTTTTTGCTTGGAGAGTGCAGGATTGCCTCCGGCGGAAGTTTGATCGGACGAAGAAAGCCGGTGGTCAGTGCGGGTCAAGCTGCCGGGCGAGCGCGCAGAAGGCTTCGAGATCGACCTGCTCTGCACGTTCGGTCGGTTTGATCCCGACTGCAACGAGGTGGTCCTCGATTTGCGGATGCAAGGATTTCAGCGCAGAACGCAACATCTTGCGTCTTTGGTTAAAGGCGGCGGCGACGACCTTGTTCAATGTGCCGGGGTCGGCGGGATATCGCGGCGCGGGCAAGGCTGTGAGGTGGACCACAGCAGAGTTGACCTTGGGCGGGGGGCTGAAGGCCTCTGGTGGTAACTCCATTACGATTTTTGCGTCGGTGCGCCACTGCGCCAGAAGGGCCAGACGTCCGTAGGCCTTGCTGCCTGGTGTGGCGACGATGCGTTGTGCGACCTCGCGTTGGAACATCAGTGTCAGGCTCTCCCAGAAGGGGGGCCAGTCCGGGGGTGTCAGCCAGCGAACCAGCAGTTCGGTGCCGACGTTGTAGGGCAGGTTGGCGGCGATCTTGATGGGCGGTTGCAGGTGGTCCAGCGGGTTGATCATCAGCGCGTCGCCGTTGATCGCTTGCAACCTGCCGGGATAGGCCTCTGCGATATCGGCCAGGGCGGGCATGCAGCGGGGGTCTTTTTCGATCGCCAGCACGCGCCGCGCGCCCATCGCCAAGAGCCCGCGTGTCAGCCCACCGGGGCCGGGGCCGATCTCCAGCACATCCGCGTCTGAAAGATCGCCGGCCAATCGCGCGATCTTGGCTGTCAGGTTGAGGTCGAGCAGGAAGTTCTGGCCCAGCGACTTTTTCGCCGCCAGGTCATGCGTCGCGATCACCTCGCGCAGGGGCGGAAGGTCATCGATCACGCGCGTCGGCCATTTCAGCAGCCATCCGGATGGCCGCAATCATCGAAGTCGCGTCTGCAACGCCTTGTCCTGCGATATCAAAGGCGGTGCCGTGGTCGGGTGAGGTGCGGATGAAAGGCAGGCCAAGGGTGACATTCACCCCGCCAGAGAAATCCAGCGTCTTGAGCGGAATGAGCGCCTGATCGTGGTACATGCAGACGGCCACATCATAGCGCTGACGCGCGCCTGCGTGAAACATCGTATCGGCAGAATGCGGCCCGGTGATCTCCATACCCTGCGCGCGCAAGCCGTTCAGAACCGGGGTGATGATCTCGATTTCTTCCTGCCCCATCTTGCCGTCTTCGCCGGCATGAGGGTTCAACCCCGCGACAGCGATGCGCGGGTTGGCGATGCCAAAGTCGCGGCGCAGGGCCGCATGGGTCAACAGCAGCGTATCGGTGAGGAGGCGAGCGGTCAGGGCGTCGCCCACCTCGGCCAGCGGAATGTGGATCGTCACGGGAGCGACGCGCAGGGCATCGCAGGCCAGCATCATTACAACCTGATCGACGCCCGCGAGCGCGGCAAGATATTCAGTGTGTCCAGGGTAAGCGAAATCCGCGCCGTCAATCAGGGCCGCCTTGTGGATGGGCGCGGTGCAGACCGCCCGTGCGGCCCCCGATTGCACCAGTGCGACCGCATCAGAGATCGCCGCGATCACACCGCTGGCATGGCGCGGGTCTGGTCGGCCCGGGGTTGCGGGCCCTGTGAAATCGCGCGCCAGCACCGTGAATTTGAATGGGTGGATATCGGCGGGGTCCGTGGCGCTGTGCCACTTTGTTCCGGCTGGCAGATGCTGCGGATCGCCCAGCCACAAAAGCGGCACGTCCTTCCCCAGCGCCCGCCACGCGGCAACGGCAATCTCAGGCCCGATCCCCGCAGGTTCTCCGCAACTGATGGCGATGGGCTGCATCAGGGGCGGATGATGGCCGAGGCCCGCAAATCTTCCAGCAGCGCATCTGCAAAGGTCGCCAGCCGCTGGCCGCGGATCTGATTGCGCACCGCTCCGGGATCAGTAGCCCCTGCGCCGGCATTCTCGCGGGCGCAAAGCATCAGAAAGATCAGCGTTTCACCATTGTCACGGGTCAGGTTGTAGGACGCTTCACCGGGGTCAAGCCGGGCCAGTTCCAACGCCACATCGGATGGAATGGCGGCGGGGGCGGCGGACTGGCGGTCAAGCACTTCGGCGGGCTGGTTGCGGGCGACCCCGTAGAGATCATCACAGATATCGACCTGATCGCGCACCCTGGCGGCCTGACGCAGGCCGGCCTCGGTTTTGCCGCCGGGAATATAATATGCGGCATAATCGATGCTTTGAGGGGCCTGTGCGGCCCGCATGGCTTCACGCTTGCCGCGCAACTGGAACAGGGCGATTCCGTTGGGGATTTCAATCGGTTCGGTCACTTCGCCGGTCTCCAGATCGAGGATCAGGCCTTGCAACTGAGGCGGATAGTTTTCGATCGGCAGCCAGTCCAGACGACCGCCATCTTCGCGCGATGGCAGGGCGGAAACCTGGCGTGCGGCGGCTTCGAACTCGGCAAACGAGCGCATCCGCGCGATCTGGTCAGCGGCGGTGCGCGCACGTTCGGCACGATCCGGCGGTGCAGCGATAATGATTTCAGACAGCAGCACCTCTAACTGGGAAGGTGCGGTGCCCCTTTGAGCGATGGCGCGTTCGATATCGGCATCTGTGACGTTGATCTCGCGTCCAAAGCGCCCGCGAATAAAATCCCGCCACAGCACGCCTACTTCAACAAAGTCGCGCAATGTGCTGATATCAATACCATCCTGGGCCAGGACCTGGGTAAATTGGGCAAGGTTCATATCGGCCCGACCCGCGAACGCTTCCAACTCCTGCCGGAGGGCTTCTTCGGAGGCGGACACGCCGAAACGGGCCATTTCCTGCTGCTTCAGGCGGTCCTCGATCAAAGCGGTGCGGGCGGCCTCATCCAGGTCACCCGGTGTGCCGAAAAGCTCAAGCAGGCGGATGCGCTGAGTCAATTCGTATTGTGTGATCACCTGGTCGTTGACCGTTATGACGGGTGTCAGCTGGCCCTGTGCCGTTGCCGAATATCCACCGACCAGTGCAACAAACACCGCCACGACTGCCGCCCATTTTTGACCTTTGCGCATCCCAAAACTCATCATTCGTCTCAATTCTTGCACCCTGTGGCGATACCGCCTGCCGCGCGTCCTGTCGAGAACCCCCCGATAGTGCCGCTTATCCCAAATGTCGTTGTTGGTTCAACCGTAGTGGAAGACGTAAAGCGGCGCGAGGCCGAAACGTCGATGGTCACACATTCGTTTTTCCATTGCAGCCCGACGCCAGCGCGGGTGGCCTGATCGGCGGCAACATCGTAGCGACCGTCGAATTCAAAGGTCCACACATCGTTAAGCGATAGGGCTGCATCGAGCGTCCACTCTGATGTCGTGCCACTGCGCCCTTCATCGGCGTCCGGCCCTAGCCAGATATAGTTCGTGCCCAGCGAAACCCAATCGTTCTGCCAGGCGATGCGGCTGTCAGCGACGGTCAGGGATTGGCCCGCATCCCACAGGCTGCGTGCGTCGAACAAAAACCCACCAGGGGCGGCAATCTGTCCGGCAAGCAGCCAATCCGATTGCTGGCCATCAAGCCCGGATGTCGCGGTAAACCCCTCTTGCGCCTGATCGCGCAGGATTCGCCCGAAACTGAGCATCGAACTGACGCCACCCGCGCCAAAGCGGGACCATGTGATGCCTGCGGCCACCTGCGCGCCTGATTCAACCCGATCCTCACCGGCATAGCGCGATATCGCGAAAAGATTTGCGCGATCCAGTTCCGTGCGCAGGCTGTCCTCGTTGGGAGGGGTGCCGCCGTAACTGTCAGCCCAGCTGAGGCTGATCGTCGGCTCGAGAAGCTGTGACGCACCACCGGCATTTGCCCGCGCGAGAGGCCAGCGCAATGTGACGCCGGCACTGGGGACGACCCGCAGGTCCTCTTGTTCATAGGCGATATCATCGCCGACAAAATAGACATCCGTGCGCAGTGCTGCCTGTGCGTCCGCCACCACCCCAAAGGGGAGCATCCAGCTCTTTTCCCATGACCCTTGCACGCCAGCGCGGCTGACATCCCGGCCCGCATCGCCATCCACATCGCTGTAGCGGTAGGCGAGATCAAAGCTGGTGCCATACCGCAAAATGCCGCCGAATGCGGGCTCAAGGCTGGACTGATAGGTCAGGTCCGCAATGATCGGCGGCAAGGATGCGTTGGCTTCATCATCACGCAGGGTTTGATAATATGTCAGACGTGCATCATAGAGTGCCCCATCAGTGACCCGCAGCAACTGCACCGCGCTATCAAGGCGATCCTTGTCGGAATACCCGTAATCCAGCAGATACGCCGGATCGCTGGCCGTTTCGATGTCAAAGATCAGCTGGTAATCGTTGCGCAGATCAAACCGGCCATCCGCGAAAAGATAGGACCGTGTTTGCGGGATCAGCGTGTCGTCGCTGACGGCGCCCTCGACCGTGATGTCGCCGTTCACGAAAGCCTGCCTGTAGCGCAACTCCAGCGTGGAGGTTTCCTGCGCCAGATAGGGAGTGACCGTGAGGTCACGCGAATCGCCCAGGGTGATGAAGTAAGGCAGCTTGATCCCAAATCCCAGCTGCGTGGTATTGCGCTGCTGGGGGATCAACAGACCCGTGGCGCGTTCCAGCGTTGGATCGGGCAGGCGTATCCGCGGCAGCCAGATAATCGGCACGCCGCGTACACGGAAGGTGGCATTGCTGAAATAAAGCTGCCGCTCTTGCTGGTCATGAACCACCCGTTCGGCCCGGATTTCCCACAAAGGGGGCTTTCCGCAGACACGGCAGGATGTGGCAGAGGTCTTGTAGAGCTGGGAATAGCGCCCCTCGCGCCGGTCGATCTGGTTTGCGACCAACAGCAATTGCTGATCCAGCACGATCCGCGCACCTTGCAGGATGCCGTTTTCCAGCCGGGGGTCCAGCGTCGCGCGGTCGGCGGTCATCAGGGTGCCGTCGGCGGCCTGGATGAATATCGGGCCGACAATACGCAGGGTATCGCTTGGCTGGTCAAAAACGATCTGACTGGCGGTCATCCGGCTGCCATCGAAAAGAACTTCGACATTGCCGGTCGCAACAAGCTGGCTTTCACCATTCAGCGTTACATTGTCGGCCAGCAGCGTGGCCGCCCCCTGCGCCGTCACCGCTGCGGGCAGCCAGAGCATCAGCAAGATGACAAACCCGCGCATCATCCGTCCTCGTTATGCAAAAGAAAGCCCATCGACAGGCCGATCGCTACGAACGGCGGCGCCCAGGCTGCCAATAGGGCGGGCAATTGACCGTTTTCGCCCAGCACCTGGGCAAAGTTGCGAATGAAGTAGATGACAAAGGCCAGCAGGATGGCAAACATCACCATCAGCCCGGTGCGCCCGCCGCGTTGGTGGCGCAGGGTAAAACTGGCGCCAATCAGCACCATCGACACCAGAAAGACCGGGAGCGCCAATTCCTTGTGAAGCCACACAAGGTGGCGCTGCGCAGAAAACCCGGCCGTTTGCAGCCGGTCAATGAAGGCAGGCAATTCCCAGATCGGAATGGATGAGGGCGTGCCAAAGCTGTCGCGGATCTGATCGGGGGTCAGCGTTGATGGCAAAGACAGCTCTGCAAGCAAGAGGGCCGATGCCTCTGGAACCGAGGTTTCCGCAAGGTCCCAAGACTTTGCCTCACGCAGGATCCAGGCGCCGGGGATCAATTCCGCCGATGCGGCATTGATCCTCTGGCGCGGGCCACCGCCCGGGGCAAATGTCAGAAAGGTCACATTTGTCAGTCGCGTCCCGTCAAGGTTGGCGTTTTGCGCCCGGATCACCGTCTGACCATCCGCGTCGCCCTGCCGCAGCCAGAGCCCTGACGATCCGATGGACAACACTGAGCTGGTCCCGCGCAGGGCGTCGATGCGCGCCTCGGACGCCTTGGAGGTTCCGGCAACGATCGGGTTGAGGACCGCAACACTGAGCATGCCGATCAACAGCGCCATGGCCAGCGGCGCCAGAAGCGCCTTGAGCGCAGAGCGTCCCGCAGCGCGGGTAACCACCAGTTCCGACGACCGTGCCAGGTTGAGAAACAGCGCGATCGTTGCAAGGATCATGATCAGCGGCAGGATCGCATAGATCGCCTGAGGAATGTTAAGCAGGCTGAGCATGACAAGATCGGTAAACCCGGCATGAGAACTGCCAAACCGGCGCAACTGTTCGACCAGCTCCGTGAAAAACATGATCAGCAAAAAGACAGCGGCGACACCCAGGAAGGTCATCAGGAAACGACGGGCAAAATAGCGGTGCAAGATCATGGTGTGCCCACCTCCTTGGTCCGGCGCTTGAACAAAAAGGGGCGCGCGGACCAAAAGAGCAGGGCCCAGATCATGGCAAATCCGACGACGCCCTGCAGGTAGGCCACCATCCAAAGCTGCGGATCGCTGCGGGCCATGCGCAGGCCGAAGGTCTCGACTGCTTTGACCACGATAATGAGAAAGATCGCGCCAATAATCTGTTTCCAGACCCCGAAACGGCTATACCCGCCGACCATCAGCGCCGAAAACCCCAAAAGCGCAGCCACAGTCCCCAGGATGGATTGGCTGAATCGGTCATGCGCGCGGGCGAGCAATTGTGCGGCGCTGTTTCTCGTTTCATCCTGTAAAGCCTGGGTCGGGCGCAACAGTTCCCAGGTCGGCACATGTGACGCACGCCTGCCGCGCAGGCCTTGCTCAC
>Ga0316207_10001407_pt1 | contig 29865 bp, 30 predicted proteins | sample 6weekpyrite_MG_FD_204943 | JGI IMG/M metagenome (GOLD analysis project Ga0316207, IMG submission 204943) | Microbial mat bacterial communities from mineral coupon in-situ incubated in ocean water Damariscotta River, Maine, United States -... | ecosystem: Environmental > Aquatic > Marine >...
CTGAACTCGGCGTTATTTGCGACACGAAGTTGCATATTTATTTGTTGAACTTAAATGAATTTAAATTAAATATTATTTTTTTTTAATTTAATTTATTTAAAATTTCAACCTACTGTTCTGTCAGTAGCGGTAGGTGTCAACATACTTTTCGCCTAACATCATTTTTAAGCCATTTTCTTAGACTCAATATTCTGCACTGACTCATTAACCGGATTAAGCATGACGACAGCTTCATGATTCCAGTTTCTGGTTTCACCTGACCAACGACCAGGGCATTGTTTTTTTGCATCCTCATAAACACACTTCCGCTGTTTTAAAATTTCAATATCTTCACCATTATGACGTTGTGCAAGTGTTACAAATTTCAAGCCACTATGCCGGTGACTGCCATTGTACCAATGAACAAATTTACTCACCCATTTTCTTGCCTCCTCAAGACTTTCAAATGGCTTTGAGGGGTAAGACGGAGCATACTTTAATGTCTTGAATAATGATTCTGAAAATGGATTATCATTGCTTACTGACGGTCTACTAAACGATGGAACAATACCCCGTTTTTGCATGGTTGCACCCTTCATTGGGCTGCCATTGTCAGAGTGCAAAATGACTTCTTTGTTAAATGTGATTGCTTCAGCAAGACGGGTTTTTCGTAACACGTCAGCTGCCTGTTCAGACGATTCATTTTCATAAACTTCCCAGCCAACAATTTTTCGGCTATAAATATCCATAAATAAATACAGATAGAAAAACTGTCCTTTAATCTGGCTGGCAAGATAAGTAATATCCCAGCTCCACACCTGATTGGCCGGCATCTCGCAGAATACGATAGAAACTGCTCTCAGATGCTATGTATTCACCTCTATCGGCTAATCTGGGCACAATCTGTTTGGGTGACTGACTTCTAAATTCTTCGCTATTACAAATAACAAGTATTTTCTCTCGTTCTTCCTGGCTCAGTTTATTTGCCGGTATTTTTTTAACCGTTTGACGGTTATCAGTGCTGCCAGATTTGCGCCAATTTTGTAATGTTCTAACGCTAATGCCAATGATTTCACATGCCTGCTTTTGTCGGGCACCATTGGATGTTGCTTCTGTTATGGATTCAATTGCCATCTGACGATTCTCAGAAGAAATCAATCTTCCTCGTCTACCCCCCAGATGGCTTCGCACTTTTTTGATAACACCAAAAGAGCCGCCGTTTCTGCCAGGGCTTTTTCTTTTCGTTTCAGTTCAAATTTAAGCCGTTTTATTTCTTTTTTATCTGTCTGCAGACTGGCTTGCTTACCCTTTTTTAACTGTTTATCCTGTTGGCAGCCTGATATGGCAGAGATTTTCCATTGTTGAATATCCTCTACAAATAACCCTTTTGTACGGCAATATTCACTTAATTCAATTTCATTAAATGAGGCGGTTTCAATAATGGCCGCCAGCTTATCCTCTGCTGTCCAATTATTTGAATTATTCTGCTCAGAAGGCACTGCTATTCCTCTATTTCTGTAGTCTTTTCGCCATTTGTACAGGGTAACATCAGATACCCCTGTTTCTCTACAAATTTGTAATACCGGCACCGGGTTAGGTGGCATCATTTTCTCAATGACTGACTCTTTGAATTCTTCTGAATATGTTTTACGCATCTTTTCATCCTATTCGCCCTCATATTTTAGTTTTTAATTGAGGCGAAAGGTATCCTGACACATGGGGAAAACTCACAAGCTAATTCACTTATCACCTTATCTTGCTGCTCTTCGAAACTTAAAGCGTTTATACCAACAACAAGTTTAGTTAAAAAAACATTGGGGGTCAGTATCTGATAATCCTAAAGTTTCATGCTCTTTATACTTAATTATATTTTTGGTGTAGGTTAGGAATTTATCTTTTAATATTTCTATGCTGATCGGTATTTTCAGTTTGTCTTGTCCTGCCTTATAATGACCATATAAGTGATACTTTCCGATAAATTTTTTATTATTGGCATAGTGTTGAAGCATTAGCCTTATAGGTTTAGCGATAACCGAATTATTGTATTCTGTTTTCTCATAATACTTACATTGAACAGCTCTTGATTCTCCTCCTGACTCAACATCAACATCTTCAATAGCCGCGGATTGTATCTATCGCTGTTCTATCCAAATCTTCAACTCCTTCATTTATCGGAAACAGAGCCCTTTTTATGTCTACGATCACTCATCTAGTTCAGTATATTTTTTTGCTTTACCTTTAGATTTGACTACAGGATATTTTTCTCGTTGATGTCTACTTTGTTTTCAGCTTCTTTCAGTAGGTCTATATCGAGCCTATTTGCCCGGCGAATTAGATAGATGAGTGTATTTGTGAGTTCGGTTTCGACATCGGCTAGTTTATCTTGTAGTAGTGTTTTGCTTTGTTCTTCGTTTAGCCACTGGGTAGCCCCTGTGCGACCAGTACCCACGACATTAGCATATCCATATCCATCAAAGCTCCCAGTCGCGGGTGTCTGCGAATTCACACAGGGGCTGCTTTAAGTCATTTAATCCTTCACTACTAATCATTATCACTTAGCCGTTATGGCTTAACCCTATATATTATTTATGCTTTCTTCCGTGGGTTATTGTTTATAAGCACTTCCAGCGCTACGACTGTGCTTTGATACTACCATAGGATGTTGGAATTGATGTTATTAAGCAGCTGATTTTTATGACAATATATGGGTAAATTGTGTTTTATGGGAGATTTTGGGAATTTTTCCTATGTGGTGTTTATTTTTTAGCTGTTTGTTTTGGGGTACCAGAAGGTTGAGGTCGCTGGATACCGGCTAGAAGCATGTCGGTATAACGAGAGGGTCTGTGGATGCTAGCATGCTTCTAGCTGGCATGACGATAAGTGGATAAGTGCTAGGTGGCTAACCACAATTAACTATTTAAAATCGTGGCCTGCCCCCTGTTACTACCCTATTTCTATATTGCCTTTGTTTACTCCCGCTATACCTAAGCTTTTAAAAGCCACTTCGTTTAAAATGACGTTCTTTCATATCATCAAATTCTTCCAGTTGCTCAGGTGTGAATTGTTGACGAATTTTCCTCATGGTTTCTATTCGTTGTACTGCCATATCCGCCATTAACTTTGCCTTGGCATCTGCCAGTTCACGCACCTTGGCTGCGTCATAGGTTTCTTCACTGGCCTGCTTATGTAATGCCTGGCGTAAATCAAACATCTCATCACGCTTTGCTTGCATCTGGTCTCTGGTGTCGCGTTTAATATTGCGTATCGTCTCACGCTGCTCCTGGCTTAGATCGAGTTTTTTCATCACATACATCATTCGGTCACCGCCATGCCACTCCTGATGGCCGCCGCGAAAGTGACCACCCGGGCCACCACAGGCATGAGCCATGCCTGCTACACCGATGCTACCCGCCAATATACTGCCAATGACTAAGTTACGTTTTTTCATCTGCTTTCTCCGGTAATTTATTTAGCAACAACGGCTGTTGCCTTGATTGAAATTATGCGAGAAGTCTCTGCAAAGTTGGGTAAGGCTTGGGTAAAGCTATGTAAAGATCTGTAAAGAGACCTGAACCTCGTGTCAATTTATGACAAACTTAAGTTAGGCAATAAACAGTAAACAGGCTTATGACACACATATTAATCGTTGATGATGACAAAGAGCTTTCTTCAATGTTAGGTGATTACCTGGCCGCTGAAGGCTTTAGTATTGATCATGCTTTTGATGGCGAACAGGGTGCACAAAAAACACGCTCTGGCCAGTATGATGCGATTGTGCTTGATGTGATGATGCCTAAACTCGATGGCTTTGAAGTGTTACGGCGCATTCGTAGTGAGTCAAGTGTGCCGGTGATTATGCTCACCGCTAAAGGCGATGATGTGGACCGTATTGTCGGCCTGGAAATTGGGGCTGATGATTATTTACCCAAGCCTTTTAATCCGCGGGAATTACTGGCTCGCTTACATGCTGTATTACGGCGCACGCAAACTCGTAAAACAAATAATCACAAAAACAAAACACTGCAGATAGGTGAATTAGAAATCAGTGCATCATCCCGCACGGCTTTTGCCAATGGGCAACCACTAGATTTAACCAGCACCGAATTTAATCTTTTAAATACACTGGTAAACCACGTTGGCAATATCGTTAGCAAGGAAAACCTCTCGGAACAGGGGCTGGGTCGCGCGCTGCAAAAATATGACCGAAGTATCGATATGCACATGAGCAACCTGCGTAAAAAATTAGCACAACAGGGTTTAGGTTCAATGCTTATTACGGTGCGTGGCCAGGGTTATCAAATTACAGATGAGCCAAAACATGAACCAAAGCAAGAACGATAATATGGGAAGACTTTTCTGGAAAATTTTTTTTGGTTTTTGGTTAACCTTACTGGTTACCGGTTTTATTGTGGGCGGCTTGGTTTGGCAGCATAATAAAAACCGCATTGAACAGCTGGAAATTTTGGCAAATAGCCCGCGCGCTGAATTCGGTGTTACATCACTGGCTAGCATTTTACGTGAACAGGGCCGAGAAGGTTTAGAGCAAATTTACCAGCAACATAAGAAACGATACCGTCGCCCTCCTCCCGTATATATTGTTGATGCAACTGGAAATGATTTATTAGGCAGGCCTGTTAGCCGTTTAATACTTGATAAAGCCCATGCTGAAGTAAGTAAGGCTGAACAATCCGCCGTGCAGCAGGTGAGCACACCAGACGGTGAACAGTTTTTACTCTTTGTGCCGCGGCGTGATTTTCGTTCATTTATGCCTGAGCGAAAGCATCGCTTTAAGCCACATGGAAGAAATTTACCTGAAAATTACCCCAAAAATCTCCCGAGGCACTTACCTTTAATACCATTATTAATTGTGCTTCTGGGCAGTTTAATATTCAGTGCGATTCTCGCCTGGTATATTACACGCCCCATTCGACTTTTACGTGAAGCCACCAATACATTTGCTGATGGTAAACTCGACACACGGGTGATGCATAATTTCGGAAATCGAAAAGATGAAATTACAGATTTAGCTAAAGACTTCGATCATATGGCTGAACAGGTGCAGCAACTTGTTTTCACACAAAAACGTTTATTGAATGATGTCTCCCATGAGTTGCGCTCACCCCTTGCGCGTTTACAGGTGGCCATTGAAATGGCACGTCAACAGCCTGAAAAAACCGGCGAACTCATGCAGCGCATTGAAAAAGAGTGTCATCGGCTGGATGAATTAGTGGGTGAGTTGCTGACACTCTCTCGACTTGAAGCCAATGTTCATAACAATAATACTGACTATTTTGATATTAATGGGCTGGTGGATTCAATTGTGACCGATGCTCGCTTTGAGGCAGAGAGCCAGAACAAACAGGTGGCTTATAGCAAAGAAAAAGAAACATTAGTTAAAGGCAGTATTGAGCTATTACATAGAGCCTTTGAAAATATTATAAGAAACGCGATTTATTACACCCCTGAAAACACACAAGTGACCATCACCACCGAGTATGTAAATAACGATATCGTGATAAGCGTTTGTGATGCTGGAAATGGCATTGATGAAGATAAGCTGGCGGATTTATTTCAAGCCTTCGTGCGTATCGAAGATGACAAGCAGAATGTAAAAATCCCCGGTTATGGATTAGGCCTGGCAATTGCACGTCGTGCTATTGAAATACATCAGGGTAGAATAAAAGCCTATAATCAGCCTGAAGGTGGGTTATGTATCGAGGTTATACTGCCGGTTTAAATGTGAAGGGCTGGTTATTTGTTAAGCCAATTCACTACTGTCCCGTTAAAAAAACTGAATATGGCCTGGAATCGTTATATATCGCTCTTTTATTGATTTTTATTTATCAGCGACATGAAAATTAGAGTAACAAGATAATAATAGATATTAATTTAAACCGTCATCCCCGAATGCTTGTGTCAGAGATGACGTAAATGAATATTGCTGTTTTTCATGTTTCTGAAGCAACAAATCAGTTTTCTTATGTGGATTTCAGTACGTATTTAATATCTTGATATAAATAGTGGGGCAGCAGTGAGTCTATCCCCTTGAATTCATACATACCTAAGTAAACAACTCATAAATATAAGCTAACACAAATGTAAAGCTCAGCCCCAGAATAAATGTGAGTGGAATACCTACTCGCATAAAATCTGAAAACTTATAACCACCTGCACTATAAATTAATAAATTAGTCTGGTAGCCAATGGGGGTCGCATAACTCATATTTGCACCGAATAACACCGCCAGAATAAATGGCTCAATCGGCACACCTAGTTGCAATGCAATATTCACAGCAACGGGTGTGCCTACAACGGCTGCAGCCGTATTTGAAACTATATTGGTAATGATCGACATTAAAAATAACAAGGCACACAAAATTTCTACTACGGATAAATTACCTGTTATTTCTACAAACTGATACGCCATATAATCTGTACCACCCGTATCTGTCAACGCTTTACCCAGCGCCAGACTTACAACAATAATCATGATTACCTGAACATTCAAAGCTTTACTAATATCACGCCATGTCAAACACCGTGTTAATAACACAAAGCCCGCCCCACTCAATGCACTTACTGAAATAGGCAATATATTTAAGGAAGCCAGTAATACCACTGCAACCATCGTGAGTATGGCAATTGGGCCTTTACTTGATGGCACATAATCTATTTTTTTATCCAGTACTAATAATCTGGTATCCTCTTTAATGAGATTTATATTTTCTCTAGTCCCTTGCACTAATAAGAGATCTCCCTGGTGTAATGTAATATTGCTTAGCTCTTCACTGATCCGCTGTGTTGGTTTATTTAAACGATGTATAGCTAAAACCACAATATTATATTTTTCAGCCAATCTTGCTTTTTTTAAAGACCGGTTATGTAACAGGGAATTACTGGTCACAAGAACTTCGGCAAGTACCTGGTCATCATTCTGTGATTGATACTCCCCATCTATCAATTCATCTTGTTGGTTTATATTATGTAATCTTCCTTTTAATTTATACTCAATTTCTTTTAATTTTTCTGCTGTACCACTGATAAACAAGCCATCTCCTGGTTTAAGTAATACCCTGGGTAGCGGCAATATGACCTGGTTTTTTTTGCGTCTTATTTTATGTACGGTAACACTATGATTAATTTTTTCGAGTACAGCCTGCACATCTTTTCCGGCGGTATAACTTGTATCAGACAAAAACAAAACTGCATTATATATACGTTGACTAGCGCTTGCTAAATCAATTTGACGTTCTGGTAATAATCGAGGCCCCATAAGCCAGAGAAATAAAATGCCTATTACTCCAACCATTAACACAGGCATCGTGAAGTCAAACATATTAAATTTAATGTCACTTATATCCGCCGCTATTGCGACAACAAGCAAATTAGTTGATGTCCCTATCGTCGTAGACATACCCCCAATAAGCGTTGCATACCCAACCGGAATAAGAATTTTAGATGGTGCAACATGCGTATGCAGCGCAACACTTATCAGCACGGGAATAAACATTATTACAATAGGTGTATTATTTAGAAAAGCACTTAATAGTGCCGCAATGAATAAAGTAGATAAAAAAACACTTCGTGGAAAATTTTTCCAGCAGGCCGATAAAATGGAACTAAAAAACTTTATCGCGCTGGTTGTTTCAATGCTCTTACCAAGAATCATTAACGAACAAATGGCGACTAGTGCTTCATGCCCAAAACCTGAAAAAAAATCTGCTGCGCAGAGAGCACCCCCATCATCATGCTTATAGGGCGCAAGCGTAAATAACAAGCTAAGTACAATAAGAATCATCAGACAAGATGTTTCGAGGCGGTATCTGTCCTGAGAAAACAGATATAAAGCAATCGCTGTTAGTACTAATGTTGCGCCGGCATGATATGTAAGTTCCATTGATGAACCTGCCTGGTTTTTCTATAATTCTAGTACAATAAAAAACAGAATTAGGGCTATCATCTATTTATTCTTTAGGATATTTTCCTATTTATAATGATTGAGGTAAGAATGAACCTCCCTCTGTTATTACAGATAACAAACACCCGACTCATTAACAGACATATCATCACTCTTTTTCAATTTCGACATATCATACAAAGTAGCATCAGCAATTCTCTCCTCATCCATCAAGCGAATCTTCTCAGCCAACACATCCGCATACAGCAGATAAATTCCACTATTAATTTGTGTAGGCATACTCTGCCCAGGCTCAATAGTCGCCTCCGACATAAACGAATAAGTATACTGGGTTTTAATATCATTAAAATAAAGCCTTAATTCCTGAAGCGTAACCACCACCCCCACACTTCTCAAGCGAACCCAACTCGCCCTTTACCATCGCCTTAAACAAACAACTTCGCTTCTGAACAGACGAAGATGAGTGCAGCATAGTGTTAATCTGCAAACGTAATATTTCCATAAGTTTAGCTAAGGATTCGTCTAAATAAGGAGAACAACTGGGCGAGAAAACTTCAGTCATGTGAAGCGTGTAAGTTTTTGCTAATTGTTGCTTTTGGCAAACCGCATCTTAACGTACAATCGGTTGTAGTCATAGTGACCTCGTTATGGTGATGATTACTGTAGGATATTGATAGTGAAAATTAAATATTTTAGTGAGAGTGATCAAATATATACATCAATGACAAATGCTAAAAACCTAATTGAATGCGGGTGTGATTTTCATTTTGGGTTTAGAGATTGTTTTTTATAAATTTTACCAGGAGCATAAGTGAAGAATGAACAAATATCATAGAATATGGAGATTAAAATAATGGGTTTAGTTTATGCTTTTTCTATCATAGCTATAATTTCTGGTACACTTATCTTTAGTCATGGAGTATTCTCTTCTGAACCTGGTAATAGTATGTTACTCCCACTTATTGAAATGAGTTTTGGAGTCGTTTTACTTTACTTCGGTACATCTTTTTATTTAAACTTGTATTTTTCCAGGTTTATGGCTTACATGGCGATTTACTTTGATAGGCCTATCACTATAAATGCAATACTGAATTCAGACTTAATTCAGATTGACAAACCAGACTTTAATATTGATCATCATACAAGTTAGAGTAGCCATCACAAGACCGAAAAGCATTTCAGAAAAGAAGATTATCCCCATGATATTTTTAAAGAAGATGAGGACGTAGATAATCTGTTCGTATCATACCTGCTTACCTCACCTGAAAAAATAGATTTAAATTTAAATTATCACTACCATAACAAAAACTACATAGAGCTATTCGAAGGTGGTGTGAGTGAAAAAAATGCAAAACGCATAAACCTCCTTCTTGAGGGCAATAAGATAGAAAACTATCAAAGAGCCTCAATAAATGTCTCAGTACATGAAACAGTCAATCTCTCCCCCAGGTTTACGTTGTTACTTTTACTGCAATCCAGTGTGAGTGGCCTCTATGTTTTGGATAAAGAACGGGGTGAAATTAATGCTTTAAGAAAAAAACCTCTTGAACGTGAGTATATGGGTAGCCAACTAAAAAGTAGTAATAATGATTCAGATTTTTTTAGAGTTGTTTCAATCTCTGGTGATCGATATTGTAGTACTGAGTTTTTCAAAAACAATATCTTATCCCTTTTTGAATTCTTATATGACAGACCACTGCTGGTCCGTTAACCACATAACAATGCGCTTTAAACATAAACTAATTTCTTTTAACGGGACAGCAGTGATGACAGATACAAACTATGTCAGTGGTATTTTCTATATTCATTACGTCTCGTCAAGCTATCCTGGGGGCATAGAACTTTTAAAATTATCCATTAAATTTGGACTTATTCAAGGTTTTGAGTTTAAAAATGAAACACTTTATCTTAAAACGAATGATGGAAGCACCGAGACAAAATATTGGGCACTTAATCTCTCTTCTTTGGAGAAAAACATTAAACCTATCTCTAAACCGAGTACTTATAGATGTTTAAGCCGATCCGCTGCAAAATCATAGAGTAATACTGAGCTTAGGTAATGATAAATATTAAATCAAGTTGATTATGTTAGTTTAGATTTATACACATCAATTATAGAAAGAATATAAAAAGCTATACTGGACTGGTGTTAAGTACTATTCTCTTTAAGTGGATCAGATAAAAAAATGAAAAACCTGACATTAACTGATATTAATATTGCACGTGATCGAATCAGGGGTTCTGTTTATCTATCACCTTGTGCTTACTCTGAAATACTCAGTAACCTGCTCGGCTGTGAATTGTATTTGAAACTGGAAAACCTGCAGATTACCGGTTCATTCAAAGAGCGCGGCGCGTTAAATAAAATACTACAACTCAGCGATGCACAGAAAAAAAATGGCGTAATTACCGCCTCTGCCGGTAACCATGCCCAGGGTGTTGCACATGCGGCTCGTCAAAACCAGATTCCTGCAACCATTGTCATGCCAGAAACCACACCACTGGCAAAAATTCGAGGCACTCAGGAACTCGGTGCAAGCATTGTTTTATATGGAAGCAACTATGATGAATCTTATGCCAGAGCCGTTGAGCTGCAACAGGAAAAAGGACTTTCTTTCGTTCATGCTTTTGATGATTCCGCGATTATTGCTGGACAAGGAACTATTGGTCTGGAATTACTCGAACAGGTACCTGACATGGAAATTGTTGTCATCCCCGTCGGTGGAGGCGGCCTGATCGCTGGAGTTGCACTGGCCATCAAAGAAAACCGACCGGATGTGCGTGTAGTGGGTGTCGAAGCTGAGCGCATGCCCGCAATGCAAGCCAGCATTACCGCTGGCAAAGTCGAAATACTTCGGGCGGCAAATACCATTGCCGATGGTTTATCGGTTGCCAGAGTTGGTGAACATACCCTGCCGCTAGTCAGACAATATGTATCTGAAATCGTTACGGTTGCCGAAGAAGAAATCGCCTATGCCATCATGGCCCTGTTAGAACATGAAAAGACGCTTGCCGAAGGCGCTGGCGCTGTTGGTTTTGCAGCACTCAGCAACCATCACATTAAAGATATAAAAGACAAAAAAGTGGTGCTAGTAATTAGTGGTGGCAATATCGATATGAGCACCCTGTCACTCATATTAAAGCGGGGTATGGAAAGCGATGGTCGCCTCGCCTGGTTAAAAATCGTTGTTCCCGACAAACCTGGTAACATTGCAGCACTAGCAACTATTATTGCCGAACATCATGCAAACATTCTGGAAATTTCACAAAACCGTTCAGTGAGTGAAGTAGAACTTAACGAAACAGAAGTTGATTTGTTACTTGAAACAAAAGGACGGGAACATATTAATGTCATCAAAAAATATTTTCTTGACCAGGGTTACTGTATCAAAGACTAAATAAATAGTTAGGGAGATTTATTTACAATCTTGTTCACATCATTAAATTTCTACCTTTTTTTGACTCAAGTTAAACCAGTTTCGTCTATTATCACATTAATATTACGTTTATATTTCATATTTGTTACCTTAAGATTTCTATATCGATTTGTTTCAATGAGCAAATAGATACAATGGAGTGCCCTATCAATGAATAAAACCTATATCTGGTGGAAATTTCTGTGTTTTACAGCTGTAATAAATATCCTGGTCTGGTTGGTAGCCATCTGGATGCATTCGGATATGCAAAGCTTTTCTTATGCACAACCAATATTATCTGGAATATACGTGATGATTTGCGCTTTTCGTTCATTTTATCCAAGAATCGATTTAGAGCGTTACTGTTTAATTGACACGCCCTTATCATCCGTTGTTCTTGGCCGATCCTTCGCAACCATTGCAGAGATATGCTTTAGTATTCAGTGCGCCCTTTTAATTTATGATCTTGGGATTCTACTAGAATCAACTACTATTATTTACATAGCCTACACAATCGTCCCCATCATTGTTATAGCCCAGGCCTGCTGCTGGTATGCTACCCTCACGCTTAAACACATCTGGCATGCGATGGAAGAGTTTGCCTGGGTTGTGATGGTGTTATTGGCAGCTATCTGTTTTATGACAGGTTTTGCCATGCTAGACGGTGTCTATAAGGTACTCATGGGCATTGGTCTTTTAAGCTGCCTGGGCAGCGCCTACATTATGTTATTTATAGATATCCCAATGTATTTTTCAAGAAATAAAGACGGATCAAAATCAGGCACAAAATACCTAAGCTGTGAAGAAGGAATGCGTGATGCGTTAAATCGACGCGTTCAAACCAATGACTGGAAAGTATGGAGGAAAGAAGCCTTATGGATTACCCCTTACTTTACCTTTGGTGTTTGGCTAAGCATTGGCATGGTGCTGGTGAATTTTAATATTTGAAAATAAAGCTTAGTTACTTTTTTTGTGCACCTAAAGGAGCACCTATATAAATAAGCTTAACTTACTGGCATTGAGCCCGACCCACAACTGCCCATTAACTTAAAAAGTATCGTCATTACTGCGGGCTCCTGCCCTCCGCCTACGGCCAGGCAGAGCCTGTTTTAAAACGCTCCAGGGGTTTTTATCCTGACTGTTTTTATCCTGAATACTTGTATCTGGAGTTCAGTGCCTTTGCTGTATCTAAGGCCACTGGATCCCTGACACAAACACATGTTGAACCTGTTCTTTCTTGCCACTACACTTAATTTGTATTGAATGACTAAAGCGCAACAACTAAATTAGCTTTAAAACCTGCCACATTTTCACCCGGGTAACCTGCCTGATTAGAGATGATCCGGGTATCACTCATCACACAATCTAAATTTGAATGCGTATGACCATAAATCCACAGATTAATATCATTCATTTCAATTAAATGACTCAAGTCAGAATGAAAAGCGGCACTTATTTCATTTATTGGAAATGCAGGGTGCTGACATACTAAATGCGGCCCGTGATGAGTAACAACAACTGTTTTACCCTTAAACGGCTCTGATAATTGTTTTTTTATCCAGGCCAGCTCAATATTATGTTGTGTGAGAGCATGATGCGGTTTAAATTTTATAGTTTGATTTGCCGAATTAAACCTTATCCTGCGATGATCTGCTAATACATTTTCTATGCTAGACATTACCATTTCCTTTGGCAACTCAGTAAACGCTTTGTAATCTGTCCATAATGTAGCACCTATAAATCGCACTTCATTTTCTATGCTATCACCATAATCCAGACAAGACACTAAAGTACCTTCACAGAGGTTTTGTATTTTTTCCTTCAAGCCTTTGAACTCATACCCATAAAACTCATGATTACCTAAAACATAAATTATTTTTTTAGATAATCGCTCAGATTCATTAATAGCCCATTCAGCGCCATGAACGCCTGTATCAATATCACCAGCTAAAACTATAATGTCAGCATCCGTTACAGGAATACTGCCCGTCCATTTATGTGACGAATTAAATTTTTCCTTTCTTAAAAACTCATTATGTAAATCACTGAGTATTTGTATTTTCATAAATTAAATTTCTGAAGTTTATTAACCGCATAAAAATTTAAATTAAATCTAAACCATTTACTAACTGTAATAACTCTCCAGTTATTTTGATTAGCTCCTGAAGTAGTTGCGGTGTAATTTCTAAATATCCTTCGTACTCTGTCAGGTTTCGCTGCTTGTGACATTTGTCTAGCACTCTCCCTTTAGCATTTTCTAAACCTGTCGTTTGTTCAAGACATTGGAATACTAAGTCTCTGTTATCTGAGCGGTAACCATGCCAGCATAAGGCGGCCAGAGCCAATTCATGAGCATGGGCGACACCATAAACCAGAGAAAACTGACTGTCTGACAATAGCCGCATCACATCTGCATACGCCAATGATGAAGATACATGCATCAAATCGAATCACGACTGACAGTATCTTCATCCTTTGCCACAGAGCCATATATAAAAGCCCATTCTATTTGTTCAGCTATAGTGAGTAATGCTGCCTTAATTACATCGACAATGGCAAGCCTTAAGTTAAGCGCCATTCGAGTTTAACACCTTGATTCGTGTGATTGCACATCAACATCACGAGAAATAGGGTGACACATCCATGGGGATTAAAGGGTGAGGAATGCAATATGCCCCGATTAAAATACTAAACCTTAAAAAGCTCACTGAAACAGCAGGTTAAGGATATCTAAAATACAGAAAATAAGAGTATTTCTTGCTGAATTAAGGCGAAGGTTTGCTCGACCCTACGTGTACCTGTGTGAATAAGTAGAGTTCAATAGGGCGCCTATTGCAAAAAATAACTAAATAAATCAATGATTTGTTGATCTGTCCATGATGGGTGATGAATTAGTCACATCCGCTTAGTCAGTTGGTCAGCTGCCTATAATCAGTGCTATAAATCATGTATTAGTCCCTGTTTACGGGTTGACAGCAGGAGTTTGAGTTGCAACACTGATCGCTTGTTCTACATGGCCGGCTTACATGATGAAAAATAGCTAAAAGGCCTCAGTACATTGAATTGAGCACTCATACTTAATATAGTATCAAAAATTAGATTCTTTATTTTGAAGAGCGAATACGGAAAAATTACACAAGAAGCGGCTAAGAATGACGGGCTTATTTGTAACGCGTAATCTCGTTCAGTATATGATCCTTATGTACATTAACGTACATTAATAAGGATCTCGCTATGAACAACACATTACGAATTGTAAATGACCTTCCCAATCGTCACATTTGGGAGCACGAAATGCCTACTTACCTGAAGGACTCGAATGCATATGGAAATATATATTTTTCACGTTACTTTGAATGGCAGGGAGTGTGTAGAGAAATGTGGTTTTCTGAATGTATTTTTCCGAATATGTTTAAATTGAAGGGAGCATTAGTCACTCACAATGCATATAACAATTATGTAGCACCCGTATACCCCTTTGAAAAAATACGTTGCGAGCTGACTACTCTGAATATTAAATCAGCTTCATTTCAGCTGCATTTTGCTTTCTATAATTCTCAAACTGGGAACCTGGTATCAGAAGGTGGGCAAAAAATAGCCATCATTGATTCTGAAAACGGTAGATTAATCCGTTTTCCAAAAGAAATTCTGGATAAAGTAAGGTACTACGAAAAGTAGCAATAATTAAAAAGGAGTGTAAGCCGGGGTGAGCCCCGGCTTATTAAATATGAGTTATTCTGTAATGCCAGCTCTGGCCGCTTTATTATTTATAATTACTGGCGCAGTTGTCTTTTTTAAATTTAACAGGCAAGCGCCTCATATTGCATTAACAATACTCTGCATTACTACATTTGTATGGCAAGGTACCTGGGCTATTTTATTTCAGGTTAATGAACCAGATACAGCAGACGCATTAATTAAATTCGGATACCTGTTGATTATTTTTTTGCCAACAAGCATCTATCATTTCCTGGTAGAAGTATCAGAACAGTACTCTGAGAGAAGGTTTGTATACGCATCATACGCGATAGCCAGCATTCTCGGTATAACGCTACTCACAAGCAACTTGTTCATTGACGGACATTATCAATATTTTTACGGCTATTATCCTAAAGCAGGTTTAATGCATCCTGTTCATGTAATACAAACCGTCATCGTGACTAGCCGTGGACTATATCTGACATACCTGGCTCAAAAACATGCCAGTGGTATTTTAAAGGAACAACTACAATTCTGTGTTATAAGCCTGCTAATATATACTTTTGCTGCAGTAGACTACCTGTGCAATTATGGTATTGAATTTTATCCGCCAGGTATATTTTTTATATTAATAAGTCTCGGTATTTTCTCATTTGCCCTGTACAAAAAAGAACTGATTTCAGATTTGCAGGAAACCTTACACCAGGAACATGATATCAAGCTGAATATTATCAAAGCAGCAGCGGGTAATTTAGCACATGAATTACGCACACCACTGGCCACCATCAAGCTTGATGCAATGGCAGCTCAGAAAATACATCAATTAGAGCAGCATGAACTTATTATTAAAACAGTACACCGAGCAAATATGAGCATTGATATGCTGCTTAACAATGTTTGCGCAAACCTGCCATCTACAGAGGGCCACAAAAAACACTCAATAAAAAGCCAGATACAGGAGGCGCTAAATACATACCCATTTAAGAGTGATTCCTATAAAATACACTTTGATGACAGTAATGATTTTGATTTTATCGGAAATGGCATATCAATAAATTTTGTTTTCTTTAACTTAATTAATAATGCATTATATTTTATCGAAAAGGCCATGAAAGGATCGATAAATATCAGAATTGAAAATAGTATTAATAAAAACTTTGTGTATTTCAGGGATACAGGAGCAGGAATTGAAAAAGATATATTACATCAGGTTTTTACCGATTTTTACTCAACCAAACCATGTGGAGTGGGTAACGGGTTGGGATTAGGGTTTTGCAAAAAAGTCATGGTCAATATAGGTGGAACCATTACTGTCAAATCTGTAGCAGAAGAATACACAGAATTTTTATTAACATTTCCGGCAATAGGGGAAAAGATCAGTGATCGACATTTATCCGTTTTACCATCCTACTAACGTAGTCTTTATAGATGACGATATCCATTTTTTAAGTAGTTTAACCACGCATTTAAACTGCGATTCGCCGGTTAAGTGTTTTACAGATATAAAGCAGGCAATGGCAAGCATTAATGCTCATTCTGATATTAAGGACTATAAACTGTCATCAATTAGCAAGCGTATTAATGATGCCAACAGATTTGAAGAAACCAGTGTCGTTATTATTGATTATCAAATGCCCGTTATCAATGGCATGGAGCTGGCACAGAAAATAACAAATAAGGCGATAAAAAAGGTTTTGTTAACCGGAGCCCTTAATGTTAATGATGGCATTAATGCCATGAATACAAATATAATTTCTGGCTTTGTCGAAAAAAACGATCCGGATATAATTAATAAAGTAAATAATATTATTTCGGTTCAACAGCACTATTATTTTTCAAAAATAAAAGACCACTTCCTGATGTCTGGCACAAAGCTTCCTTCATTTATTGACGACCCCATATTCAAGCGTTATTTTTTAGATTTAATAAAATCTCATGATATTGTCGAGTACTATTTAACGGCGGAACCCAATGGTATTGTGATGTTTACTGCGAATAGAAATCAATATTACCACCTGTCAGTAGGTACAGGACAGGAGTTAGATGAGCAATGTAAAGCATCATCCAATGTAATAATTAAAGGCAAAAAAATATATCACTGTTATTTACAGCACCAGGCACCAGCGTATAAGGAACTAAGTAAAACAATAACAGATTTTTCTATGCACAATAATAAGGCCAATAATGTATTTAAAATGAAGTCAAATTAATGTCATTTTTCTCTGGGCTTTAAAACGTATAAAAAAGACATAGGTATGAATTTATAACTGGTAGCACACTGGCGCACCTATAATAATTACGTTTTTTATCACTTATTTTCATCTATTTTATTTTTCTTTTATGCATAAACACAGGGTCCATCTAATCTTATAAACTTATTGATTCTCCATTATGTAAAATAACGCACTCACATCCAGCTTTCTCCACTTCTGTTTTAAATAGCTGGTCATCAGCCGGATTATATTTGTTAGTGAAAAATGCGGGGCAGTTATAATGGCAGGGAATCACCCGTTTTGGGCATATTATGTTTACTGCTTGCAAGGCTTCTTCGACATCCATGGTATTATGAATCGCTTTACCACCAATAGGTATCATTAAAACATCAGGGTTATTTATTGTTTTCCATTCATTAGCATGGAGTAAAGTATCACCGAGATTAACAACAGTCTTTCCATCCAGTTGAATATTGAAGCCAATTGCACCCCAGCCGACTCTCTCATCTGCTCCTGGTTTTAGCGTTTTAGAAAATGGGCCCAATTTAAGTATGAGTTCCCCATGGGTTGTTTTTATTCCGTTAATTGACATGCCATCTAGCTCAATGGTTTCATCAACTGCAAGGGTATGAAATTTTTTAAAAGATGTTGTAAATGCCAGCCCTTTATCTCGCGGACCGAGCGCTAGCATTTTTCCTTCGATATTTCTCAGCATTGTTTTATTGAAAATAACAGGTGCATTAGAGACCTCTGCCACCCTGTCTGCATGCCAATAATGATCAGGGTCGCCATGGGTCACAAAGATGTGCGTGATGCTTTTCCATTCAGATTCTGGGATTAGAGTGGTGAATCTAAAAAAATAAAAAAATAATGCTCCTGGATCAATGGCAATTTTTTTATCTCCTGATTCAATGACGAAAGTATTGTAGAGATAGTGTGTGATTTTCATTTTTTTCTCCATAATGACTAGCATTAAGGCATTGGTTTAAGCCACCATTTATTTAACTCAATGGGTTTGTCCATTGAGACTGGTTGACCGGGCATGGGTGCTATAAAATTTACTGAGTTTTTTGTTGCGGTCTTTATCATTTTTTCGATGGGATCTGTCCATGCATGTATACCTAAGTTAAATGTCCCCCAGTGAATCGGTAATAGCAACTTGCCTCTTAATGACAGGTGCACGTCAATAGCCTGTACCGGTCCCACGTGAATATCATCCAGATTTTTATGATAGGCGCCTATTTCAATCATAGTTAGATCAAACGGGCCGTATTTTTTTCCGATGTCATCAAAGGCTGGCAACATGCCTGTGTCGCCACTAAAAAATACTCGATGGCGGGGGCCCAAAATTGTCCAGGATGTCCATAAGGTTGGAATAGAGGAAAAGAATCTACCGGGATAGTGACGTGCCGGTGTTGCTATTATCGTGAAATCATCGCCGCCTAAGGTAATTGAATCCCACCAGTCCATTTCTTGAATTCGCTCTGCTGGAATACCCCAGTCTTTCAGATGTTCTCCGATACCTAAAGGTACAAAATAGTTAGTATCTCTATTAGCCAAAGCGAGAATAGTGGCTTTATCAAGATGATCATAATGCTCATGAGATATTAAGACAGCATCCAGCCTCGGTAAGGAACCAATTTGAATGGGGGGTCTGTGAAATCGTTTGGGGCCAATGAAACTGAATAGTTTATCGCTCCAAACCGGATCAATAAGGATGCGACGACCATCAATTTCTATTAACATAGTTGAATGTCCCATCCAGATTACACGCAGTCCATCGACAGGTGAAGATTTAAAAAATGAAGCACTTAGCTGATTTACAGGCAATTCGAAATCAGGTTCCCTTTCTTCTTCGCCGAAAATAACTTCAGAAACCATACTTAAAGACGTTCCTTGTTTAGGACCTTCACTTGTGGCTATAAGATTATTAAACTTCCCATTGTAATAATTTGGAGAATGCCCGTACTTTTCATTATATTCATTCGGCTCAAAAGCAGACGCACAACCCGGCAGCGAATAGCTCATAAAAGCCATCGCACTATATTTAATAAAATTTCTTCTGTTTATGTTTATCATTATTAAACTGACCTGAGCTAATTTTATTTCCGCCCAATCGTCTTTAACCTCGCCCTTCGGTCGCAATATAATGTCTCAGGCGACCAAGCCATTCATCCAGACCCTGCTCATCAAGAAAGAAATCAAAGCGCCCCACATTACGTTGTAGATTCATTAAATCGATAAGAAAAACAAAGACGGCATTGGTTGCAGACACCTCCGCCACGAGTGCCGCATTCTGAGCATCTAACAAATCGAGTATTGAAAGCGCGCCTCGTGTATAGGCATCTGTAACCAGTGTGTGGTTTTTGCGCGCGGCGACCTCCGCCTCTTTTGAAAGCTGAATGCCAGGATAAGATGCGCTGATCTGGTGAAGCGTGGCCCTGACACGTTGTTCAATGCGCTCCGCTGTCGCATCAAGTTGCCTATTATTTTGCTCAAACGCCAGCCGCGAACCCGACACACGGGCACGCCGCGCACCGCCTTCGTACAATGGAATAGAAACATTAACCCCAACGGCCCAGTCCGTATCACCCTCAGCCGACAATCCGGCCTGCCGGTTTTCATCCATCACATTGGTCACTTCACCTTGAAGTGCAACTGTAGGTGACCAGTAAGCACGCTGATTAATTTTGAGTTCCAGTTTACTGACTGTCACCAGGGCCTGCAGACTTGCCATTTCAGGTGAATCAGCCAGTGCTTCTTTCACCATAAAGTCGCCCATTAACTTATAAGCATGATCATTATTGACGTAATCAAATAGCTCCTTGCGACTGACCAGCAGGCTCGGGTCATCAAGTGTCGCGGATGTGATAATAAAAGGTTCTTTAAATGGCCGATGCAAAAGTCGGTTGAGTGCATCGCGCACCTGTTGATACTGCGCCTGTGCTTCCAGCAATTCTTTCTTTGAAGTGGCCAACTCACTTTGCCAACGATAAACCTCAGCGGGTTTACCCACCCCCAGGTGTTGTCGGTCTTTCGCAAGTCTTAAACTGGTTTGTGTGAGGTTTGTATTCTGCCGTCGGATATGTACCAGGGTTTGTGCCCTGAGCACATTAAGATAAGCCAGGGTTGCATCCTGGATAATATCCAGCTCCAACTGGTGGTAAAGGGCTTGCCTGTTATTCTGCAGATAACGCTGGATATCAACATTGGTAAAGACTTCATCAGAATAAATTAGCTGCCTTAATCTCAACGCTGCTGTTGTGGACTGTTCAGCCACTGCACCGCTTAGCACATTAGTACTGTCATCATTTAGCTGAGCGTAGGCCATATTGGCGCTCAGTTGTGGCAGCAATCTGGCGCGAGCTTCGTCAATCTCAGTCTGTCCACCTTCAAGCCCAAGTGCCGTTGCACGCAAATCGAGATTAGCCCTCACCGCTTCATGGGCAACGCTCGATAAGGTGAGTGAACGACCGGTCGGTAATGGCTCTTCATTAAGCAGAATAGCCTGATGAATAACATCGTAGCGAGGAGACAAACCGATGGCACGGGCGGTTGCCATATTCAGGGTTAAGCGACGCTTGCCTTTAAATGTGATGGGCTGGTTTTGTGCCGCTTCTCCTTTCAGTACAGCATACATATTTAACGCGTTGCGGCGTGCCAGCCGCTGCCAGTCTGATGCCGGGGCTTCGGCCATCAACACGCCCTGCTCAACCAGGTGTGAGCCGATCAGACTGTAACTGGGCAAACGTTTCTTATTCAATGCCTTAATCAGGCGATCCATTGCGGCGGGACCAAGCCGCGGCAGGCTGGTCACCACCACCGCGTCAATATCCTCAGATAACTTGCCTGCCAGATCCTCGTCCTGTGTGGTCTGTAAAATAAAACGCAGTTCGACATTTCCAGTCGCGGCAACATCACGGGCACGTTGAATTAATCCGGGGAGTGCTTCATAGACGCTTGCGTCGACGAGAACCGCCGGCTTGTGGAACTCAACCACACTGCGGAAGGTTTTTAAGTCACGCTCAAAGTCCGCCTTGCCACCCAGAAAGTTGAGATTGCGGATACCGCTGGTATCCCCTTTTAAATCCATACCCAGTAGATGCGCGTCCCACACGAAGGGTGCAAAGGTCGGTTTATGCAAAGGTCTGTCAAGGATGGCAACAGCACTTGAAACATAACCCAGGGCAAGCACCATATTAACTTCAGGATCGCTTTGAAGTTTTTTAAAAGCAGCCGTGATTCGTTTTGCCGACCACTTTCCATCAAGCTGTTTTTCCATAGAAAAACGCAGTTCAAACTCGCCTTTAGTTAGTGCCTTTAATTCACTCTTGAACTGCTCCGTCGTCCAGCCACCCTGCTTCGTCTCACCATCCATGATTATCCCGATATTAATCACCTTTGCCGCATGAGCAGTGAATAGCGGTGCCAACGTGAGCAGAATCAACGTGCATACAATACATTTTTTCTTCATGACTCTTTTTCTCTCTATTCCAGAACAGCGCTTCAGGCCTTTTATCAGCGCGTTAAGGTCACGGTCTTGCGAAACCGCAGTAGTGCCGCAATGAACAACACCGAACCAATGCTTACGATAGCGAGCAATTCCTTCCACACCACATCAAGTCCGGCATCGCGCAGCAGAACCGCCTGGGCCAGGCTGACAAAATGCGTGGAAGGAACAAGCTGCATAATGGCTTGCAATTCCACAGGCATGCTTTCCATTGGCGTATTGCCACCGGACAATAACATCATTACCACGAACACCAGCATCGCAAGCAGTCCAAACTGGGGCATGGAGCGAGCAAGCGTGGCCAGAAAAATACCCAGGGATGTGACTGAGAACAGATAAATTACTGCGCCTGCCAGATACAAAGGGATGGAACCGAGTATGGGAATAGACAGCGCCCCCTGAACAACAAACTTGAGCGATAAAGCGATCGCCACAAGCACAACCAGGCCATTGGCCCATACCTTGGCCAGCATAATCTCCACCGGGCGCAATGGCATCGCCAGCAGATGTTCAATCGTACCGTGTTCGCGCTCACGTATCAGCGCCGCCCCGGTTAATAAAATAGCCAACATGGTGACGTTGTTGGTGAGTGACATTACACCTTGAAGCCATTTTGAGTTCATATTGGGATTGAATCTTGCACGCGTCACTAAATTCACTGCCTGCCCTGAATTATGTCCGGAGTCGTGACCCTGTAAAAATCCCGCAAGCTCTTTCGCGATAATACGCTGGATATAACCGGCACCATTCCCGGCGGTGCTCATGGCAGTGGCGTCTACATTGAGCTGCACAACCGTCTGCTGGCCGGCCAGGATATCCGCCTGAAAATCCGGGGGAATATCAATAATAAAGGTATATTGACCTGCCTCCATGGCGTCATCGATCTCGTCGAGCGCCAGCTTCACCGGCGACTGAAAGTGTGGCGGCAATAAGGCTTCGCCAAGACGCCGTGATAGTTGGGACTGGTCTTCGTCAACAATAGCGACAGCGGCGTTATTCACTGCAACCACGGCATTGTTGGCCTCCTCGAATACGGCCATGCTGAACATATAGACTATTAGAAACATCATTACCGGGTCATAGCGCAGGCTGAACAGCTCTTTGATGCCCAGTCGGAAAATATTTGTCAGGTAACGGGGCATCACTAAGGCTCCTGGGTCTTCAGCAGGAGCAGACCCAGGGTAAGGTAAATGAGGATCAGGAGTGCCAGCATTGTGAAGGCATCGATCAGTGAAGCAAACCCCAGGGACTTGGTAAATGTACCCAGGCAGATCTGTTGAAAATAACTGCTGGGAAAAACCTGACTGAACACCTGTGCACCACCGGTCAGGGAAGCCACAGGTGCAAAAAATCCGGAGAAGTTAACCGCCGGTGTTGCGGTGGCGATGGCGGTACCGAAAATGGCGGCGATCTGGGTTTTCATGAAGGACGACATCAATAAGCCCAGTCCGGTAGTGGCAACCACATAGAGTACAGTGCCAAACAACAGAGCAAACCAGCTTCCTTTAACCGGAACCTGAAACAGAAATACCGCCAGCAATACCAGCATGGCAAAATTAAGTAGTGCAATGAGAATGTACGGTAGTTGTTTACCCAGGAGGAATTCCAGCCCACTGACCGGCGTGGCATAGAAGTTAGTGATGGAACCCATTTCCTTTTCCCGCACTACACCGGCCGCGGTCATCATCGCGGGTATCCATATCAACAGCATCATAATGGTGCCCGGCACGATGGCGTAAACGCTTTTGAAATCCTGGTTGTAGAGGAAGCGGGTTTCAACCGTCACCGGTAAACTCAGTATCGGTCCACCTATCCTGCCCTGGCGCCACTGTTCCTCCAGATATGACTGGTGTATACCCAGGATATATCCGTGTGCTGTCTCGGCGCGAAACGTCATACTGCCATCGAGCCAGATTGCCACTTCCGGTTGGCGTTCGCGCTTCAGCTCCCTGGCAAAGCCGGGTGGAATTTCGATGGCAAAGGTGAATTGTCCTTTACGCAGACGGTCTTCCAGTTCGTCATGATGACTCAATGGTGGTTGTTCTTTGAAATAACGCGAGCCGGAAAAATTTTCCAGGTAGCGGCGGCTTTCAGCCGTTCGATCGTGGTCGAGAACCGCATAGGACATATCTTCGATATCGAAGGTAATACCGTAGCCGAAAGCGAGCATAAGCACAATCGGGCCGAGCAAGGCAAAGGCCAGGCGGATCGGGTCACGCTTGATCTCCAGCGCCTCACGCCGTGCATAGGCCCAGATCCGGCTTAAACTGAAAGTTTGTTTTTGTGAGCTGGATGGTGTTGGTACTGGTTTAACATGTTCCGTAACGGATCTGTCCCCCGGCCTGGCGACTTTAGTTTCATCAGTCTCGGCCTCGGTTTCGTTATCGGTTAAATAGGCAATAAACGCTTCTTCAAGATTTTCACTGGCGCGATCACGCACCAGCTTTGCGGGTGCATCCTGGGCCAGCACCTTACCGGCATGCATGAGTGAGATGCGGTCGCAGCGTTCAGCCTCGTTCATAAAGTGGGTGGAGATAAAAATCGTGACCCCATCATCACGGGAGAGTTGTATCAACAGTTCCCAGAACTGGTCCCGCGCCACCGGGTCCACCCCGGAGGTGGGTTCATCGAGGATCAACATCTCAGGTTTATGGATCACCGCCACCGCAAGAGAAAGACGTTGACGTATACCCAGTGGAAGCTTTTCCGCCAGTTCATTGGCGACATCAGTGAGACCGAAGTGCAGGATCATCTCCAGTACCCGTTCTGCGATCTGTGCTTTGGGGATATGGAAGATGCGAGCATGCAGTTCGAGATTCTGGCGCACACTGAGTTCGCTATACAGCGAAAACGACTGGGTCATATAACCGACTCGCTTGCGAGTCTCGATGTCGCTGGCATCGACCGGATGACCGAACAACAGGGCTTCACCATCCGACATGGGTAACAGCCCCGTGAGCATCTTCATGGTGGTTGTTTTGCCGCAACCGTTGGAACCGAGAAAACCAAAGATCTCGCCCCGTTCAATGCGAAAGTTGGCGTGGTCTACCGCGGTAAATTGACCAAAGCGCCGGGTAAGATTACGCGCCTCAATGGCGGCCTCGCCTTCATGAGGTTGACGAGGTGGTATTGTTAAGGTTTGGTGACTTTGTTGTTTTTCTTTGGGGAGCAGAGCGATAAAGGCCTCTTCCAGGTTACTTCTCCCGGTTTGAGATTTCAGTGCCTCAGGGGGGCCTGTAGCGAGAACCTTGCCCCCATCCATCGCCACCAGCCAGTCAAAACGCTCGGCCTCATCCATATAGGCGGTGGCCACCACTACGGACATACCCCTACGGCGGGTACGAATATGATCGATCAGTTCCCAGAACTGGCGACGGGAAAGGGGATCAACGCCCGTGGTCGGTTCATCCAGTATAAGCAAATCCGGGTCGTGAATGAGTGCACAGCACAGCCCCAGTTTTTGTTTCATGCCGCCGGAGAGTTTACCCGCCGGGCGATCTGCAAACGCTGCGAGTCCCGTGCTTTGCAGCAATTCCTTGATACGCCAGTTTCGTTCCTCATAGGGCTGGCCAAATAGACGGCCAAAGAAATCCACATTCTCAAAGACGGATAAGCTCATATAAAGATTGTGGCCTAAGCCTTGAGGCATAAAGGCAATACGCGGGCAGCTGGCACTGCGATGATTTTTTTTGCCCATGTCACCATCGAGTACGTCTACTGTGCCATCCTGAATCTTACGTACGCCGGCCATCAGCGCAAGCAGGCTGGACTTGCCAACACCATCCGGACCGATTAATCCCACCATGCCGCCGGCGGGTATTTTCAGATCAATATGGTCAATGGCAATGGTTTCGCCATAACGATGTGAAAGCTGGGTAATCTGGGCAACCATTTTCTGATTCATGACATGGTGACCTATTTCAATTGATCAGGCCATTCGGCGTTTGCATCGATACGAACGTATGCTTCACCGGGGACACCGGTCTTGGTTAACTCAGCATACTTCTTCAAGAAGTCTGGTTGAATCTTGACCTTGACACGAAACATAAGCTTTTCGCGCTCGGAACGGGTTTCCACTTCCTTGGGCGTAAACTGCGCTTGGGGCGCAACAAAAGAGACCCTGGCAGGAATGATCCTGTCGGGTATGCCATCGAGCACGATTCGTGCGTCCGCACCAATAGCAAGCCTGGCTGCATGTTGTGTAGGAAGAAAAATGGTCATATAGACATCATAGGTATCCAGCACCGTCAGTACCCTGCCTCCTGCGGGCAAGACCTCACCGGGTTCGGCCAGGCGGTACAGCACCCGACCAGCGATGGGTGCTTTGAGGACACTGTCTTCTATCTGGACTTTGAGTAGTTCGGTATTTGCAATGGCGGCTTCAATAGCGGCTTCTGTATTAGAAAACTGGGCCTGTGATGCAGCCAATGCGGCCCTGGCTGTTTGTACCACCGTTTCATCTCGCTGCAATTGCTCAAGTGCAATATTGTCGTTTTCATAAAGCCCCCTGGAACGATCCAGGTCTTTTTTTGCCAGGGAAAGCTCACTCTTGCGTTGTGCGATCACAGCGAATGCTGAGTTTTTTTCCTGCCGGGCGCGACGCACCTCGGCTTCGGCCCGACGCAACTGTGCATCCAGTTCCCGGGTGTCTATGTGAACCAGAGCCTGATTAAGGTTAACGCTATCACCCTCATTCACCAGCACAGAAGCAAGCCGACCACCAAACTTGGTGGTGATATCAACCTCGACGGCTTCGATACGCCCGTTACCGGAGGCAATGCCAGGTGGGAGTTCTGGGGTCTGTAAAATCTTTAATAAAAAACCGATAGCAGCAGCGGCAAAGCCCAGGGTAATAACCGCCGTTTTCCACTGGGTTTTGAATCTATTAGTCATTTTTGAACTCCATTCCGGTATCACTTTTATCTACACTTTCTTGCGTAGTAAAATAGTTAGATACACCGACTTGTTATTCTGTTTTATCGATTAATTATAAGCCCTCAGGTAACTGCATTAATATGGGTAAGCTGGTAAGCAGATTGACAATTGATCCTTGTTTAACATTCTGCTGATCAGGATCAAGTTAAATTTTTTTATAACCAATCTGTTAAGGCTATACCCACTCGATTCACTACGCGCATTATTATCCTGAATAAATTAGTTGACCGCTTAAAAACATAACAATAATCATTTTTAGTCTTACCGTAAAAGTGACTGTCCCCGAATAAAAACCAAGCTCTAACCCGAATGGCACTTACTTAAAAAATGAAAATGCTCCAAAGTAATTGAAAAATAGATAATGACACCAGCAAAAAAAAAGAAAATGCAAATGAACGCTAATAAATGCGAATGTAGGCAATAAAGAGTTGTTTACTTTGGGGGGCGAAGCCCCCAAAAAAAACAGGCTCAAATGACGGTGTATGCCGAGTTCGCTAACGCTCACACAAATCTATGATGACTTTTTTATAGCGTTATTTGCGTTCATTTGTTTTTTCTTTTCTGTGATTTTTTTGTTTTTAATGTGTTTTTTATGGGAATAGCTCAGTCTCTAACCCGGATCATCCACCGAGAACATGCTCCACGGATAGGTTATGAACAACTGGGTCTGGGCCCCTTCATTACCATGGGCCAGATCGAAACGAATAATCACCCCAGACAACACCACCCGTGCACCAATACCATAACTGCTTCGATGATTTTTCCACAAATCTGCGGAGTGATTTGCAACGGTACCCTGCTCCCAAAATGCAGCCAACTGGATACCGGTACGCACGCCTTTTGCTACATATATATTGAAGGGTGTACGTTCATCAGTAAGATTCCAGCGATACTCCACCCCATAAAACAAAGCCTGTCCCGCATAGAAACGCCCGTTATCATAAGAACGTAGACGCTGGGTTCCCCCCAATGCTGTTGCGCTACCAAAGCGGTTATGCTCCTGAATACCCGTTAAATGTTTTGTTTCAGCTCGCTGACAGGCATCGAAGTCTTCTCCCGGTGGATATTGATTACAGTCTAGCCCATAACGCTGTTGCAGCAGATCATAGTCGTTTATTCCTTTATCGGTAACATGGGCACGAGAGTGGAACAGATTAAATGCCAGAGTATCCCAACGGCGCATTGGAAAATAAGTGGTAATGTTATAGTCATTGACAAAATATTTACTGAAATCAGCCTCAGTATTCTTTACCGGCAGCTGGGTAGAAAATTCAAAACGAAAACCATCCCGAGGATCAAGCCGATCATCCGTCAAGTCCACGGAGCCTCCCAGGGAAATGACACTGACACTATCCCAGTCAGTATCTATTCCTTCAAATGCCTGGTCATCTTTATCCAGCACCTCCAACAGACGCTCACGCCCATTCAGCAAACGGATAAACATCTCATAACGCCGCTCATCAAAAGTCAGTGTTAACTGCCCCGTGATGTAATCACCCTCAACCTTGGGAAAGAGCACATCATCAGGGTCAGAATTTATACCACGATCATAGAAGGTAGGCGCCACCAGATAATCGTTATAACCAAAATCAAATATCAAACGCTGTGGTAACAGATGGTAATCGAGTACAGCCGCGCCGGTGGCGTCAAAATCACCCCGCACATAATAGCCGGTAAAATCGGTATCACCATCTGCCATATTCAGCACACTGGCACCGAGCCCGGAAGCGGTACCCAGTCCGGGAATTTCACCGACGATGGGATAGAGGTAATAAGCAAAATCCCGACCAAACTGATCCTTACGCCGCTCCACAATATCGGCTTCTGCCACACTACTTAGCAGCAGTAACAGCAGCACCCCATACGCCCCAAAGTTCAAATCTCTCCATAACACGTCGGCTTGCTCATGATGAATTTCCCTACTCAGAAAAACATGCGTCAAAATACAGTTTATTCATCATCTTTTAGAAAAAATTATGCTTAGTTTAACTTTTCATATTTTAGTGAAAATAACCTGGCAAATTTTCTCGTAACAGTACAATTTTCTCCATAATTAATCATATCCTCACAGGACTTAATTTACATTAGAAGTAACTGAAATCCATTACCTTACACAATTAACATCTTTTCTAAAAAACAGTATTGATGAACATCATCTTATTAAAAGGTGACACCGCATCACATTTTAACCGGGCTTCATAAACACACCTTTCCTCTAACACCCAAAAACAAATAATGTAATAAAGGTGGTTAAAAGCATATTTCACCTAATCTCCCCCTTTATTAACAAGTTTTGCCTATAATGTTTATTAATATAAGATATAACATTTTTAACTTCATGCCTCGTTTGAGTACAATTAATGAAAATATTCTGGATATTTGTAGTATCTACACTGTTAACCTGTTCGACACTGACTAAAGCTGAAAATAAAACACTAACACTAGGTATTTATCCCTATGTTAGCTCTAGCAAACTTATTATTCACAATAAAAACCTGCAAAAACACATCAATAATACGTCTCAATATCGTGCATCATTAGTATCTGCTAATGATGTTCCTACCTATATCAATAAGCTTACAAAATATAACTATGATCTAATATTTAGTGCACCACACCTGGCTCGTTTTGTCGAAAAAAAATATGCTTATCAACGCGTTGCAATGACAACGCATCACATAATAGGTGTTTATCTAACCAGAAAAGACGCACCTATCCATTCAGAAGCTGATCTAAAAGGTAAAAAGCTTTCTATGACACCTGCCACATCTATACTTCACCAGATCGTTTTAAAACAACTGAAAAAACACGATATTATTCCCGGCCATAACATTGAACTTAAAACAGTCAAAACACATAACAATGCTATTTACGATGTGCTGAATAATGATAGCAATGCGGCTGTTACAGGCATAAACTTGTGGAAGAATTTATCTGCAGACAGTAAGAAAAAACTCCGTCAGTTTACGAAAACTGATGCAGTAAGTGGGTTTATAGTTTTAGCTAAGCCTGATATAAATAAAGCGTCGATTGAAGACATTCAAAAATTATTTTTATCATTTAATAATACCCCCGCTGGCAAAGCCTACATTTTTAAAGGTTTTAGATTAATTACAGATCAAGATATGGAAGCACTCGATTCTTATGCTAGTGTTTTTGAATAACCCCTGATCATAGAGTAAAGTTTATGTTTCT
>Ga0316207_10001408_pt1 | contig 29857 bp, 18 predicted proteins | sample 6weekpyrite_MG_FD_204943 | JGI IMG/M metagenome (GOLD analysis project Ga0316207, IMG submission 204943) | Microbial mat bacterial communities from mineral coupon in-situ incubated in ocean water Damariscotta River, Maine, United States -... | ecosystem: Environmental > Aquatic > Marine >...
GATCGAGCTGCTGAAAATGGTTGCGGGTTCTGCTCCAGCGGAGCAGGTTCAGCAACGATTTTCAGCAGCAAACAAGCGAAGCGCGTTAGTGGCTTTGCACGGTGACACAGAATTCTGAACACCCTCTTATAAATACCGAACTTTATATGAATTAATCCGCCAGTTTCCTTTGGTAATGACCGGCAACACTTTACAAAAAAAGCCCCGGATAAACACCGGGGCTTTGAGGTTTTTAAGCGTGGTTGATTATTGAAGAATAGTTACATAACCACCAAAACTTTTTGTTCTATCAGTTCGTTTACGGTTTAAGTGTAATGTTCCGTCAGACAAAGTTGTAAACAACCAGATTTCGGTTACTTCTATCTGATCTTCTCCAACAGCTTTGTTGAAAGTACGTTCAAGTTTCAGATATCCATTACTCGTGATTTTCCAATCCAACTCTCGAACTGCTTCATTAGTTGCAGAGAAAAATGTAGCGGTTTTATCTGCGTTGATCGTAAACGTCCAACGCATGGTTGTGTCGTCAGTCGAAACCTGAATGGTAGTACCCACAACATCTAGATTGGACGGAACCATTGATTTGCTGGTATCGAAAGTTACACTATTATCAGCTAAAAGCCCATCACGTATTTTCAATTCAACCGGACAAGGTATGGCATCAGTACCACCTTGAAAACAGGTTTTGATATCGTTTAACGCAGTTGTGTTGTAAGTAAAGTCATCATCTGTATCACTAACACCACCGGCTCTTAATCCACCAAATCGGACATAATCACCTTCAATAACCAGGAATAGTTTCGCCCAATCATCATTATCCAATTCGTCGCGTAAAGCTCGTGGCGGTTCAAACGATAGGATTTCAACATCGCCATTCATTGGTGTTTCAATATTAAAGGTACCTTGTATATCCGTTTGCGCAACACCTTCAACTGTGAAGCTGGTTGTACCTGTTGTTGCATCTATTGCGTCAGCAGTAAAGGTAACCCCTAATCGACGACCAACGAAGATTTCATCGCCCCCAATCAGACCACTCAAGCTAGTTGGAGCGGCCAAAGGACCATTCGCAGTACGGGCAGCAACACAGTTAGCTGTAGTTAGATTAAGATAACCGTCATTTTGACATGTGCTGCCGGTTTCGGCTTCATGATAAGCGATTTCATAAGTATCACCCACACTCGTGAAGTTCCAGCGATAACCTTTCGCATCGGTACTGAAAATACCGTTGCCAGGCATTGCTTTATACCAAGCAAGATTTTCTTCATGCTCGATGTTGCCAAATTCATCATACTCTACTTCTGGGTCTATGGTGCCTCGAATGCGTTTCCCAGCCAAGGGAATCTCAATACCTTTAATCAATGCTTGGTCTATTACATTGCCTGCGGAATCTTTGAGACTCATTGTAGCCGTACCATCACCATTATCAGCAATCGTTTCAGTTCCTTCACAAGCTACAGTCACTAGACCATTTGCTGTCAAATACTGACAGTTACTAGACTCTCCATCTTCATAGCTGGATTCTGCAACCCAGCTGTTTGTTCCCCAATCCCAATATTCTTCGGTATTTGCGATTTGGTTGTTTGCGTCTAAGGAAATAGTTTCGGTTTCAATTACACTGTCTGTGACTTTTGTGCCGAATTCACTTTCAATCCAATTTAAGCCTGCTTTTAACAAAGCGGCGATATCAATAGTTTTTGCAGTGGACACCGCTTCCTCAGCAGCAATGTCTTCTTCAAGGTTAATTGAATCATAATTGATATCTGCGTCAGTTGTCATGGTTTCAGCATTAAACTCTTTCGATGGATCATCAATTTGAGTTGTGATTGAATCCATATTCGCTATAACTTCTTTAACAACTAGGCGAACTAATTCGTCTAGTACGTCTTCTAAATCAGCCCCAGCTGCAGTCGCTGCATCTTTAATAGCAGTGTGATTCTCTTCCAGTGTGCGTGCTGTGACTTGAGCGATCTTATGAATGCGATCATATTCGTCTTTGTCAGTATCTGTCGCATCAGCTTTTGCGGCAACATAATCTTTAAATAAACTTACGGAACTCGTTGCACTATATCCCAAATTGTTTTTAACAGCTTTCTCTGCTGCTTCAACATCAATACCTGGATTAGATTCGATCTCAGTTTGTACCATGGTTGTCATGGGTGAGATAAAGTCAGGCTTACCAGCGGGTGCGCTCATGACATATTCTTTTAATTCGCGTGAGGGATCGTCAGCGTCGGTAGTAACACCGGGCACGATAACGGATATTACTGGATAATTGCTTGCCGCATCGGTGTCTGCTGAAAAACTGTATTTACCATCAACATCAGTAGTAGCTTGTGGTTCGTTGGTGTCGCATTGTTTATTTAAATTTAAATCCAGGCAGACCAACGCATTTGAAAGATAACCATCAGCTACAACGCCGCTGACATCAATTGAACTAGAGCTATCATCGCTGCTACTCAAGCAACCAGTTAGTGCAAAGCCTACTGCAAGTGTTAACGGTAATATACGAAATTTAGATGAACCCATAAAACAATCTCCTGCCCCAAATTAATAACATTTATGTTGAAATTAGAATACAGGTTTAGCTATCGTCCTTATTAAGATTATCTAAAACGAATTTGTTGGGTAAATGTTTAAAACTGCAGGAATTTGAACGTGGTTCACAAAGATAGTGAAAACTATTGCGAGGTCATAATTTTGTGAACTGGATCACGGAAAGTATTTTTTACGCACGCTAAGCACGCCAGAAATCTTAAATGCTACGGGTTTATGATGCAATCTGCGCAGGAAATTGCAGTAAATCCAAAGACTCACCCATTGCAGCTTGTTTAATTATTGCGGAATAACGATTGTTTAATACCATTGCCAGTTCAGCCATAGCATGAGTTTCACCATGAACTAACACCAGCGGGGGATGGTTTTTAAATTGTCCATACCACTCAATGAGTCCGGCCTGGTCTGCGTGGGCTGACAGTCCACCAATCGTATGCACTTTGGCTTGTACATTGATCGTTTCACCCAGAATATTCAATTGTGTTTTACCATCGACCAATGCACGGCCGGTAGTGCCTTCTACCTGAAAACCAACAATGACGATGTGATGGTTTTTTTTCCAGGCGTGGTGTTTGATGTGATGACGTATTCTGCCGCCAGTGCACATACCACTTCCGGCAATAATAATTGCCCCGGAAGCAATATTGTTGAGTTTCATGGAATCTGCCGCTTCATGCAGAAAATGTAAATTGGGTAATAAGGTTTGTTGTTTTTCAGCGAGCAGCTTGATCATGTCGTCATCATAAAGATGGCTATGCTGAGCATAAACGGCGGTTGCTTTAATGGCCATGGGGCTGTCGAGAAAAATCTGCCAGTTTTGTATGTGCCATTCATCATAAAATTTACTAAATAAGTAAATGAGATCCTGACTGCGACCAACTGCAAAAGAAGGAATGAGAATGTTGCCTTTATTACGATAGGCTTCTTCTATAATGTTTTGTAATTCAATTTCAGTTTCTTTTTGGCTGCGATGTAATCGATCACCATAAGTGCTTTCCATAATCACCAGATCAGCATCATGTATAATGCTTGGGTCTCTCACAATCGGTGAATTTTTATGACCAAGATCGCCGCTAAAAACCAGTTTTCTTTGTTCGTCGTTTTCAGTTAGCCAGAGTTCGATAATGGAAGAGCCGAGAATATGCCCAGCGTCATTAAAGCGCACCGAAACGCCCGGCAATATTTCATATTTTTTACCATAATTGAAAGTCACAAATTGAGATAGCACAGCATCGGCATCGTTTACGCTGTATAGTGGTTCCAGATCTGATAAATTCTTACGCTGACGTTTTTTATTTTCCCATTGCACATCTTTTTCATTGATATGCCCGGCATCCTGCAACATGATTTGACATAAATCAGCACATGCAGGATTTGTATAAACCGGGCCGTTAAATCCTCGTTTATGAAGTAAGGGTAGCCTGCCAGAGTGGTCGATATGTGAGTGGCTTAAAATCACGGCATCAATTTTTTTCGGATCAAACGGGAAAGGCTGATAGTTTCGCGCTTCATCTTCCGGCCGACCTTGAACCAGACCGCATTCCAACAGTATTTGAAAATTGTTAACACTGATTAAATGGCAGGAGCCGGTAACTTCGCCGGCCGCGCCAAGGAACTGAATATTCATATTATCTGTTCCTGCTTGGATAGTGCGTTTATTAAACAATAAGTTAATCAAAAATCTATAACTGTATTTTACTTAATCAATAAAGTTCATTCTGTAGGTATATATACGCATTATTTTTTATCAGTGGCATTGTTATTATTTTCAGTAGGAAAAAAGCGTTTAAAACAAGGCAATTGTTGAGAGTAATACTTGGTTGATGAATAACAAGCAATCAAATTTAAGTAAAAATTGTTAATACTTGTAGATTTAGTTTTTTAAATAGCAGTGAATGTGTAAGATTATTATTGTCTTGCACTTTTATCGTAAGACATATGTACTCTAAACGATCAATTTTAATAATAACCGTCGGAAAATAAGAAATGTTATGTCAGAAAAATGTGATCCTGGATCACGCACCTTTAAACATAAACAGAGTATTTATTGTTTTGTGGTTACGATTACTGCCAGGGGGATATTGTGAAAAAAGTTAATTTTATAAGCTGCCTGCTGCTGCTCGGCGGCTTTTTATTTATGGGCTCTGCATCGGCTATTTCGCTGAACTTTTCGCCAAGTACTACTATGGTGGATGTAGGTGAGAGTTTTGATGTGGATGTAGTGGTTTCGGGACTGGATGCAGCGGGGGAAATTGTTTCGGCATTTGACCTGGATGTTTTATACGATGCTTCCGTACTATCCGCAACGGATGTTCAGTTTACAGGCAACTTAGGTATTGTTGATTTTGATACTATAACTGAAGTGAATTTCTTTAGTGGTGTTGTCGATTTTTTAGAAATCAATATATTTTTAACTGATGCAGAATTAGCTATCCTTCAACCTGGCGATAGTGTCACATTGGCTACACTGTCATTTTCAGCTCTGACGGATGGTGTCAGTTCCTTGATGTTCGGGCCAGATCCTAATACAGGAAATAATGTTGTTGGTTCTTTATTTTCGTCACTTCAATTAAGTGCCATCGAACAAGCCCAAGTTACTGTGTTGGCGCAAATTCCTGAACCAGGTACATTCTTTTTAATACTTGGTGGACTATTGTTAGCCGGAATGAAAAAACGCACACAAATTAAAATATAGATAAAGCACACAAACTCGACAATGCAGTCGTAACAGTGTCAGACAAAGGATTTCATGAGGAGGGTGTCTCGATGAGCATTAAGAATAATGTTTTGGTCTTTATATTGTTATGGCTGCTATATCCGTTTACAGCGTTGGCAGAAGTTTGCGATGTGGATGGTGATGCGGATATTGATCGTAACGATATAAATTTGATCCTCGCAGCGCGAGGCCAGACAGCATCAGGACCGGATGATCCAAGGGATGCCACGGGTGATGGCATAATATCAGTAAACGATGTTCGCGCTTGCTCGTTGCAATGTACCTTGCCGCGTTGTGCAATCATTGATCCTCCCATCGAAGTTCCGACTATTGACATTGCACCTGATCCACTGGACTTCGGCGATGTCTTCGTTGGCAGTTCAGTTAATCAATCATTGGTGGTTAACAATACCGGCACGGCTACACTCAGCGTAAGCAACATCGAAAGCAGTGGCGCGCCCTTTAATGTATTTCCTCCTCTCTCATTTGATATTGCAGAAAGCGGTTTACCGCGCAATGTTGAAATCGGCTTTAGCCCAACTGTTGCTGGTGATTTTAACGGTACCATTACTTTTCATAGCAATGCAGACAATGAAGACCCGGTTGTTATTGCGGTAACGGGACGTGGTGTAGAACCAACGCCAGATCTTGAAGCGGATATTGACGTTCGTGATGCCATGGATTTTGGCGCCGTGATTGAAGGTAATAGTGTTGAACAGTTATTAACAATTCAAAACCTGGGTGACGCACCATTAACGGTAACTGCACTAAGTACAGATGAACCTGCGTTTGTGGCTTCTGCACTTGCGGGAGATAGTTTTCCGTTTACGCTTGGCCCAGGTGTTTCGCAAAATGTATCGGTTGTTTTTACTGCGCCGGCTGGTAGTGCGGGTTCGAGTGTGACGGGTACGCTGAGTATTGAAAGTAATGATCCAGATGAATCACCCAAAGCAGTTTCTTTACGTGCCGATGTGATTCAGGTATTTGCACAGCTGATAAATAATCCCATTCTAGGCGCCAGTGTTGACGCTATTATTGATAATAGTAATTGTAGTGATGTCACAGGTGGCGTTAAGTTTGGCGACACGGCCAATGGTGCTGATGCTTTTCTGGTAAGACTTACCGACCAAAGCGATGCAAGTGTCAGTAGCGGGTTTTTCTCATCAAGTAATGGTGCGGGAATAGTCGCTTTTAGTGGCATCGACGCTTGTGGCCTGGATGACGGTATTCTTAAATTATCGGTGGAACTGGCTTCGCTAGATCCATTTATTGGCGATCCAGCTATCAAACATACCACAACATTTCCGGCCCCGGTACTTGATGCTGTTGCGCCTGTGAGCGTGTTGTCAACAATTGAAGTGTGTGGCACATCTCGAGAAAGCACCACAGTTAAAATCGAAGGTGGCGCAAGTATCGTATCTGAGACCTTGGACGCGGCAACAACAAACTTTTGTTTGAATGTGCCTTTGCGAGCCAACACCGAAAATACCTTGATTGCCACGGCAATAGACGATATAGCGGCAGCACCAAAACCCTCAGCTTCAGCAGCACCGGTGCAAGTCACTCATGTGGATCCTTCGTCCATTATCATTGCCGAAGCCTCTTCGCGACCCTTAACCATTGAAGAGACTGAGTTACTGGTACAAAACGGTGTCATCAATCTTGATGATCCGAGTAATTTCAATGTTTCCATGTTTACCATTGTGCTGACTATCGGTTCTTTCCCGGTTACGGTTACCCAACCGGTGCCCGTACCATCGTCTCCTGGCGTTGGTTTTGGTGGCGGTGGCCCCGGTGGCGGCTGGAGTAGTGTCGGTACTGGCGGTGGTGGTTCACCATCAGCAAGTGGTGGTTGTGTTGTTGGCTGTTCAGGTGTAGTAATTATCAATACACCGACAGGACAAACAATACCTGGCGTCATCATTATTGATGGCCGTATCAAAACTTTGAAAGAATTCTTTCAAGTTACAATTGCGATACAAAACACGTCAGCGGATTTATTCCTCACTGACATGGTCGCCAATATTGTATTGCCTTCAGGTTTGTCACCAGTACGCGCCGGTCCGGGAACTGACGTAGCCGATGTTAATACCAGTGGCGAGATTGATAGTGTGGAGATTGGAGAAATCCCTCCAATGAATACCGGTACCGGACAGTTTATTATTCGTGGTGATGGTATTGGCACCCATAATGTTGATGTCGACTTTAACGGCTTTATCAGTGGCGGTGGCTTGACTCAACCATTTCCGGTAAATGGTTCTGCCGGCACATCGGTGCAAGTATTTGGTCCGCCAACACTTGATGTGGTTGTTCGGCATCCAAGTCATGTTGGTGCACCAGACGTAACATTTGGTGAAATTTATGACTTAGTCGTAGAGATTACCAATACATCACCACGTCCGGCTTTATATACCAGTCTGGAGTTGTTTGTTGGCGGTGATGCTGAGCTTGTTGATGCTCTGGGTGTTACCATTCCAGGTTCCAATGAAATTCGCAGTTTTGGGCATATACCCGCGGGAAGAAGTGTCGCAGCGGCATTTAGAGTTCGCTCTCTGGTCGAAGGTGAAATCATTGCCTGCCAGGCCATTGCTGCGGAAAATATCAGCCTGACAGTTGATACAGGCCCGGATGGCACAGCCTGTAATATCGCCAACACTTATCCGGCTAACTTCGTTCCATTACCCGCGGATTTGCCGCCAACCGTTATCGGTATCAATCCACTTAATGGCCAGCCCAATATTCCTGTGACCACATCGGTTATCGCAACATTCACTCCAGAAAGTGATTGTATCGTAGGTGATACTTTTACCAATGTGAGTTATGAGCTGATTGATCCCAGTGATCCCGGCAAAGGCTGGAAGGTGGTGAATTATGATCTGCTGCAACCTGGTACCTTTTATCTGGAAGAACTGGATGATTTTGGCAATCCAGTAAAACACATTCCAACCGATTTAAGTGTGGAAACACCTCCGGCGGGTGGAACCACCATTGCTGTATTGAGGTTGGGACTGGATACACCACATTTGAATAGTCAGTACTTTCTCAAAGACGATCCGGCAACGAAATATCGTGCCACGTTGGTCGGTGGTGTTGGCGGCGTTTGTAGCGCGTCTTCCGGTGCGGAAATGCAGGATAACTTCACCTGGACCTTCAGTACCGAACAAACCTGTGGTGGTATCAGCGCACCAATCGCGAGCTTGGGCAGCCCACCTGATGGTTCCATTGATCGACCGCTGAACCAGGCCATTGTCTTGAATTTCAGTCAGGGTATGAATCCAGCCAGTTTTGCTTTCGTACCGTTTGATTTGGCTAACAGCAGTTTCAGTGTCTATGCCGATGCAATGGAAGCTGCTGGTGAAATCAGTGTAGGTGGTGCAACGCCCATTGCTGGCAATGGCGTGTTCAGTAATCTGAATAAAACACTGACATATACACCTTTAGCGAATTTTGCCGAAGATGTACCGGTTCATATTCGCCTGACTGATGGCTTACGCGACGTTTGTGGTAATCCGCTGCAAACACCACCGAGTGGTGTGCAGTTGCTCAGTTTCCAAACCATTCCACCGGATACTTTAGCGCCGCCAACACCATCAGTTAATCCATTACCTGTTATTACGAATTCATCATCTGTACAGGTGAGTGGTGAGGCGGAAGCCGGTAGTGATGTTGAAGTGAGTGGCGGATCTGCGCTACGCAATACCACAGCTTCTGCTGCAGGTTTGTTCAGTGTTTCCGTGCCACTTAATCTCAACGCCGTGAATGATTTCTCCGTGCAAGCGACAGATGCATCAGGTAATGCGTCAGCGCCAGCGACAACAGATACGGTGGGTGATCCACTGAGAGTCGCTCACGATAATATTCGTCCGTTGATTACTTTGGTGTCACCATTAAATGGTGCAACAGCTGTTGCGAGGGATGCTGTCATTCAGGTGGATTTTGATGAACAAATCAAACCGGAAACCGTTAATGATCTGAACTTTGCTTTGGAAGGATCAGTAATACCGGGTGCTTTCGCCATGGTGGGTGATTCCGCGTTCTCTTTCACACCGGATAGCTTGCTGGATTACAACAAAACCTACACCATGCGTATTCGCGCTAATGGTGTGAGGGATTTGGCAGGTAATGGTCTGGTGAGTGATATGTTCGCCAGCTTCACCACGGAAGACTTCCCATTACCAGTTCTCGATAGTGTGGTGCCAGATGCAGGTGTACAGGGAACTTCGTTCTCAGTGATATTCACTGGTAGCAATCTGGCGACTGCATCGGCAGTGATTTCCGATAATCCTGGTGTTACTGGTACGGTTGTTAGTGCAACGGATATTTCGGTAACGGCGGATATCAATGTTGATGCCTTGGCAGCGACTGGATTGACCACTCTGGGCCTAACGACCCTGGGTGGTAGCACTTCATTGTCATTCAATGTGACTCATAAAGCACCGCTAATCAGTTCCATTTCACCAAACAATGGTGATCAGGGTGCGACAGTTAATGCGCAAATAAATGGTAGCGGATTAACCGATATCAGCAGCATCACTATCGATGGTACCGGTGTTGTTGTTAACGATCTTGGAACTGGTAATGACAGTGTTCGCGATGTGCAGTTCATAATCGATGCAAGTGCAGATCCAACTAACAGAACGGTTACGGTGACAACACCTGGAGGTTCCGGCAACGGGGCATTTAAAGTAGATGCGTTTATCCCCGAACCCGATCTTACCTCAGTGACACCCAACGAAGGTGTACAGGGTAGTGGTTTACAAGTCACCTTCAGTGGAACTAACCTTGCCGGTGCGAATGCGGTGATTTCTTCAAATCCAGGCATTAGCGGATTTGTGGTTAGCGCAAATGATACCACTGTGGTCGCCGATATTCTTATCGAGCCATTTGCAACCGTGGAGACTTCACAGCTGGGTGTTAGCACACCTGGTGGTAGCGATACAGTAAACTTTACCGTGAACGCACCGATTGTGCCTCCCATTATTACCAGTATCGTTCCCGACTCTGGCGTGCAGGGAACAGTAGTGACAGCAGTAATCAATGGCGCCAACTTCGGTTCATTAACCGGCTTATCAATAGATTGTCCTGAAGTTTCGATCACTGATCTTGGTACCGGAACCGATTCGCGCATTGATGTAGAGATTGGGATTAGTGCTACTGCACCTCCCGGACTCTGTGTGATTGGCGTGACAACCCTGGGTGGTTTTGCTTCGATCGATTTCACGGTTACTGACGCACCAGATACTATTACCTTGACACCGGCAACCGGGCAATTGCTAACACGCGGCAGCCTGAGTATGAATGTCATACTCAATGCTGAAGCGCCAGCAGGTGGTCAGGTGATCAATCTTGCCGCCAGCAATACCTTGGTCAGCTTGCCACCTACTGTAACAGTGCTTGAAGGTGGCTTGAGTGCAGCGTTTATTATTGAATCAGATCTTGATACCGGTCTGGTTGAAATCAGTGCTTCTGCAGCAGGTTTTACCGGGGATAGCAGTGATGTTGAAGTGGTTGTTAGGGGCTTCTCACTCTCCAGCCCATTGGTTGGTATTGATCGTACGGTAACGGCGAGTCTGAGTTTGCCACAACCAGCACCAATTGGTGGTGCAACGTTTGATTTGTCGGTGGATGATCCAACTATCGTCACCGTATCACCTGCATCGATTACTATTCCACAAGGTCAGTCATCAGCTACATTTGAATTGACCGGACAGTTAATCATTGGAACAGCAACATTAACTGCAGATGGTACCAGTAATGGTTATGTTTCCAATGATCTACTCATTAGTGTGACGGATCGCCTGATTGACTTGCCAACAGCACAGGATTTGTTCCTCGGTGAAACAATCAATATTCCATTATTGATCGCGCCTGATGCAGCTGGTGCAGGTGGTGTTAGCATCAATGTAGAAAGCAGTGATCCATCAATTGTGGAAGTGTTAACACCTGTTGTGATTGTTCCTGAAGGCAGCTTCCAAACCACGGTACAGGTTCGTGCAGCAAGTGCAGCAACTGGTAGTGCAATCATCACCGCAAGCAATGTTGGGTTTGCGCCGGATACCACAACCATATCTGTGACTGCTGCGTTAAATATTCTTCAAAGCTTTTCACAATTTGAAGAAGCGGAGACTGATCAAATCTTCTTTAACTTGTTGAGCGGTGGTGGGCCATTCCCAGCACCTGCTGGCGGTGTTGAAGTGAGCTTGACATCATCCGACAGCAGCTGTGTTGCAGTGGCTTCACCAAGTGTGATTGCCGAAGGTAGTATTTTTGGATCAGTAATACTGAGTTATGGCGGCACAGCTGGCATACCTTGTTCTGCAACGGTAACTGCTGACGCCGGTTTATTTGGTACGGATATTATCGATGTGACTATCGAAGCCGTACCTGATATTGGTACTTTGACGGTAGCGGATCACCATTTCGGTGATTATCGACTTGGGAGTGATACGCAAATTCCGTTTACTGTGAATTTAAGCAATGCCAGCCATGGTGGTGTGACGCTTCAGATCAAAAGCAGCAATCCTGACGTAGCACTGGTAACAACCGATGCAACTGTTGAAGGTGCGCCAGTTGTCGAGCTTTTTGTGGCCGACGGTGTAGCGAACGCAAGTTTTGTTGTGCAGGGCTTGAGTGAAGCGACTGGCAGCACAAACATCAGTGTTCATAATGCGCAATTCACCGCTGGCTCGAGAGCTGTTGAGGTGGTTCCCGGTGTTGCGCAGATTGTTGGTCTTGCGGCAACCGCAACAACCTTGTCTGTTGATGATCCTTTCTACGTGCGCGTCGGTTATTTGCATAGCAACGGTGTATCATTCCGTTGGGCAAGAGCCAGCGCAATTGGTGGGCCACTCGCAATCAATGTCGCCAGTAGTGATGCTTCAGTTGGTTTAATCAAAAATGCATTTACCAGCGGTTCATCATTAACCGTTGAAGTGCCAGTGAACGATGATAACTCGCCAACTTCGGTGGGAATTGGTGGTGTGGCATTTGATCCTCTTGGCGCAGGAACGACAACAATTGCTGCGACTGCTCCCGGGTTTGATGCCAGCTTTCCACAATCCACATTAAATGTTTCAGTGACCCAACCAGAAATTACCGTCGCTGATGCTTGGTTCGGTGATTTCCGTGTCGGCAGTGATCAACAAATCAATTATGTTGTGAATCTAGGCGGCGCAAACCATGGTGGAATTACCGTACACATCGAGAGTAGTGATCCATCAGTCGCCTTGTTGACAACAGATCCCACGGTTGCTGGAAGCAGTGCCATTGATTTGTTCATTGCTGATGGGGATACACAAGAACCGTTTTATGTGCAAGGTGTAAGTGAGGCTACTGGATCGGCGACTATTACGGCAAGCCAAGCATCGTTCACCACGGGCACAGCTCCGATTGAAGTGGTTCAAGGTGTTGCCAGAATTGTTGGTCTGACGACTACTGCGACAACGTTGACCGCCGATGATAACTTTTATGTACAGATTGGTTATATGCACAGCAATGGCACATCCTTCCGCCGTGCAAATGCCAGTGCAGTTGGTGGGCCATTAACCGTAACCATAAACAGCAGTGATACTTCTGTCGGTGAAGTGAAAACATCTTCTGCCAGTGGTGCTTCAGTTACTGTGGAAGTACCAGTAGCAGACGATAATTCACCCACAAATCTGGCAGCCGGTGGTTCGGCGTTTGATCCAATCGGTGGTGGTGTGGTTAGTATTTCAGCCACGGCGACCGGATTTGGCAGTTATCCGGGATCATCTGTTGATGTTACTGTTAGTCAACCTGAAATTACCTTGTCCGATGCCTGGTGGACTGATTACAGAGTTGGTGAAAACTTACAAATAATCTATCAGGTAACTCTGGGTGGTTCTGCGCATGGGGGTGTCACAGTTCATGTTGAAAGTGACAGTTCAGCAGCCTTGCTTTCTACCGATGCGACGACTGCAGGTTCCAGCTCGGTTGATCTGGTTATACCTGATGGTCAGACCACGGCTTCCTTCTATGTACAAGGTGTGAGTGTTGCCAGTGGTATAACCCTTACCGCCACACAAGCCCTGTTTGCCAGCGATACTGCGCCATTGGAAGTTGTACCTTCAGTAATGCGAATTGGAAGTCTAAGTGCCAATACCAACACTCTGGCGCCAGACGATCCTTTCCGTGTTGAGTTTGGTTATATTCACGCTAATGGCACCACATTCAGATATGCCAATACCAGTCCAGCGGCTACGCCTATCACAGTCAACTTCGCAAGTGATGACCTGGCAGTGGGGCAGTTGGTTACCAGCAGTGCCACTGGTTCACCAGTGACTGTTGATGTCGCAGCAAACCAACGTTACAGCCCAAGTAATGTGGCAGGCGGTGGGGTAGCCTTGGAACCAATGGGTGCAGGTACGGTAAATGTATCTGCAACTGCAACAGGCTTTGACGCCAGCTATGCGCCATCGACATATGCAGTTAATATCACTCAACCAGCTTTAACTTTGGACGATGCCTGGTGGGGTGATCATCGAGTGGGTGAAGGTTTGCAAATCATTTATCGTGTAGCACTCGGAGGAGCGGATCATGGTGGTGTAACGGTTCACCTGGAAAGCGATAATTCTGCAGCCTTGTTATCACCTGACGGAACAACATCAGGCGGCTCAGCGATTGATGTGTTTATACCTAATGGCCAGACCACATATAACTTTTATGTGCATGGTGTCAGTGAAGCAGCCGTGGTTAACATCACCGCTACCCAGGCATTGTTTAGTCCGGCCGCAACAACGGTGGAAGTCGTGCCTTCAGTGTTTGATATTCAAGGATTGACAGCAACACGAACCACACTTTCACCAGACGATCCATTTCGGGTGCAAGCCGGTTATGTGCATGCCAATGGCACCACATTCCGTTATGCTTATCCCAGTGCAACCGCTGGTGCTATTGAAGTTACATTAACCAGTGACAACATATCTGCCGGTGAACTGGTGACTGGTGCGGCGACTGGATCACCGGTAACGGTAGAGATCCCGGTTAATACCCGTTACAGTCCCAGCAGTGTGGTCTCAGGTGGTGTTGCTTTACGGGCTGCAGGTGAGGGTGTAGCGAATATCACAGCCAGCGCCAGTGGCTTTGCTACACACACCACAGATACGGATACGGTAACGGTTTCCCAACCAGGAATGACAATGGCTGATACCTGGTGGGGCGATGCACGCATTGGTGGTGGCTTACAGACTCCTTATCGAGTGAACCTTGGTGCGAGTAGCCATGGTGGTGTAACAGTCAGGGTGGCCAGTAGTGATACGGTTCGCTTACTGGTTGCGCCGGATGCGACATCTGCAGGAACTTCCTTCATTGATATCTTCATCCCTGATGGTCAAACCACCGCTAGCTTCTACGTACAGGGGATTAACGGAGTAACCGGCAATGTCACCTTGACTGCTTCCACTCCGTTGTTCACTAACGGTACTTTAGGTGTTGATGTGGTGCAGGGCGTGATAGACATTGTCAATCTCGGCACATCAATCAGCGCAGGTGCTGCTGATGATCCATTTGTGGTGCGTACCGGATATGTCCACAGTAATGGTATAAATTTCCGTTATGCGCCAGTCAGTGCCACAGCTGCACCATTGCAGGTGTTGGTGAATAGCAGTGATGTTGGCGTAGGGCAACTGAATACACTGGTGGAAACAGGCGCATCGGTAACTGTGGAAGTTGATGCCAATAGTTTTGACTCCGCTTCAACAGTGGCTACAGGTGGAGTTGCCTTCGATCCGATCAGTGAGGGTAGTACCAGTGTTTCAACATCGGTTGGCGGATTTAATAACGGCTGGGCTCAATCGGTTGAAACGGTTACGGTAACACCTTAAACTGCAAAAAAATGGGGAGTGTAAAAGCTCCCCGTTTCCATTCTCATCAAAGAATCTTGGACATCACTTTATGAACAAAGCTGTTCTAATATTATTGACTCTGCTAATTTCAAATACTGTTTGGGCCGGTGCTAAAGTTTTTGTACCGGTAAAAACCAGTCAGATCAAAAATGAATTACAAGTGGCCAGCACAAACATAAACGGAATAGGTGATGTTAAGCTCACCGCGCGAAAAAGTGGTAATCAGATTATCGTGCATGCGCAGGATGCCAGCGGCAAAGCCATTGGCAAGGCGGAAACCGTGGTTGGTCTGAAAGAAACACCCATCTACGTTATGTCGCCAAACGGATTAAAGAAAATTACCATTCATTGGGGATCAACCAAGGCAAACGACTAATATTAGATGGTTGTTTATCGATCAGTTGCAATGATGTTTCTGCTATTCATCGCAAGTTAAAAAAGCTTGACACCATGTTTCATCTCACTTAATTTCATCTGCGCTTTTTTACTACAGCTTTACTAAAGAAACCTTTGTGGTGGGAACTCCAACTGATTGTTTTTATCAAATCAGTATAAAATACGTACTACTGCACTTAATCCTATTTTTAATGAGAAAACTATGAATAAACTAATGAAACCGCTGATTTTTGCGATTTTTCTGGCAATGCTTGCCGCTTGTGGCAAGGAACAAACAGCATCGACCAATATGGTTGATGATTTCCTGCCAGTGGATGAAGCTTTTCAATATTCTGCACAAGTGATCGATAACACAACCATTAAAGCTATGTGGGAAATTGCGGATGGCTACTTTTTGTATAAAAACAAATTCAAGTTTTCTATCTCTCCTTCGGCTTATCAGTTGGTCAATGTCACTTATCCAAAAGGTGAAATGACTGATGATGAATATTTTGGAAAGCAGGAATCTTATAGAGGTCAGGTTGAGGTTGTGATTAAACTGGATGCAAAGCAATCTTCAGAAAAACTGGTGTTGGAAAGTGCTTATCAGGGCTGCGCGGATAAAGGCTTGTGTTATCCACCTGAAAAGCGTACATCAACACTGGACATAAACAGTATTTAGTTCCAATATTTCAAATGATTTGCAGGTCAGCTATTTCACGACAAGTGATGATAGCTGACCTGTTTTTGTTTCTGGATACGGAATTTAAAAGGAAGTTAAAATGTCAGAGATTAAATTTTCCAAAGAAGAAAAAGCCGTTATCGTTAATAAAATTAAAATTTATTTTCATGAAGAGTTAAATCAGGAAATCGGTGGATTTGATGCGGAGTTCCTGTTGGATTTTTTTGCAGAAGAATTGGGTGTGTATTTTTATAACCGCGCTTTGTCCGATGTTCATGCCATGGTTGATGAGCAAATGACAATGGTAGTGGATAAGATTTATGAAATGGAAAAGCCACTACCATAATCTAAAAACTGCTCGAGTGAAACTCGGAAAATCTTCGATTCCTGTCTTGCACCAAAACTAAATTTTACTGTTTTAAAAACATTCCAAATTGGTGCGAATCTATTTTTCTCTTACCTTATTAATTCAGCACGGAATAGCTAAGCTATTGATAATTATTCGCTAAATCTAATTGGCATCGATTGTGCTATATTGCAAACAAGAATTTATTGAAGCAAACATAATGAAGTTGAAAATATTAATGGTTAACGATGATGTCAAACGCGCAGCCTTGATTGAGGGTGCACTACGACAAGCAAGCTATGATATTTCTTCACATCTAAAAACGTCTGACGATTTGCTGGAGAAAGTTGAATCAGACAATCCGGATGCCATCGTGATTGACATCGAAATTCCGAAACAGGAATATCTTGATCAGATCAAAGCAGTAAATGAAAAATTCCCCAAACCGGTGGTGATGTTTGCAGAAAGTAGTGGTGGTAGCGATACCATCGAAACCGTGGTTAAAGCCGGTGTGCATGCTTATATCGTCGATGGTTTGGAAGGAAAGCGTGTTCAAGCGATTGTTGAAACAGCGGTGATACGCTTTAAAGAATATCAATCTTTGAGGAAAGAATTGATAGAAACCAAAGCCACGCTGGAAGAACGAAAAAAAATTGAAAGAGCAAAAGGTTTGTTGATGGAAAAACACAATATGAAAGAGCAGGAGGCTTTTCAAACCTTACGCAAAATGGCAATGGATCAGAATAAAAAAATGGGCGATGTTGCCGAAAACATCATAGCGATGTTTAAATTTATTAAGTAATAAAAATTTCAGACATAACAATATTTTCAACGGCGAAAGTATTGGTCTAACAAGTTGATAAGAATTTATCACTTACCCGCTGAAGGGTGCAAACAGGTCTCGATTGACCAGAATAAGACAAAGGCGTCTATCTGCATATTGCTTCGTGCAATATTGCGGGAGGCGCCTTTTTTTTTATCGACAGGAAATATGATGCAGGCGATTGCAGAAAGCTTTTCACCAATAAATAAAACTGAAAAAAAGCCCGTGGTAATTGTGGGGACCGGCCCGGTCGGTGTAAGACTGGCGGATGAGTTACTCAATATTGATCCTTCATTGCCAATTGTGATGTACGGTAACGAACCGTGGGAACCTTATAATCGAGTTGGATTAACCTCTTTCCTGGCGGGAGAAGTAAGCTTTGATGATATTAAAAATCCTGTAAAAGCGAAACATATTACTAGTCTTGTACAGCATCATAATTGTGCCATTGAAAAAATCGATCGCGTCAACAAACTGGTGCTTGATTCACAAGGCAATCAACAAGCATATAGCAAACTGGTTTTAGCCATAGGCTCTTCGCCTCATCGACCGAATATTCCCGGTACAGATTTGCCGCATGTCTATACATTCCGCGATATGGATGATGTGGATCAGCTGTTTGCCCGGCGCATTCGCAGTCGTCGCACAGTGGTTATAGGTGGAGGTTTGCTTGGTCTGGAAGCCGCCAGAGCCATGCAAAAACACAATACCGAAGTGGTAATCATCGAGCATTCTAATCGCCTCATGAGTCGCCAACTTAGCGATGCTCTTTCCGTAAAGTTATTAGAAGAGATTTTGGCGCTCAACATAAAATTGCATCTGCAAACCGGTGTTACCAAAATTTTGGGCGATGTTGGCGTTACGGGTCTCGAACTAAATAATGGCAAAACCTTGAAGTGCGATACCGTTATTTTAGCAACGGGCATCGTTCCCAATAAAAAATTAGCCCAGGATAATGGTGTCATTGTTGGCCGTGGCATCAGAGTTAATGATACGTTGCAAACGTCTGATCCGGATATTTTTGCTGTTGGTGAGTGCTGCGAACATAAGGGTGAAATATATGGTCTGGTTGCACCGGGATTTGAGCAGGCAGCGGTTAGTGCTCAAGTCATAAATGGAAAATCTGCTGTATATAATGGATCTATCAATGTTAGTAAGCTGAAAGTATTTGGCCTGTCCGTCTATAGCATTGGTGAAACAGGTGATGATGCAGAGAATATTTCAAACCAGATTGTTAATTATGAATCAAGTGACGGAAAATCCAGTTTCACTTTAGTTGTGCGCCATCGTCGTTTAGTAGGTGCAATGGGAGTGGGTGACTGGCCGGATTTTGAACGTATTCAGGAAGCTGTGCGCAATAAACGTCGTGTTTGGCCCTGGCAGTTGGGTAGTTTTGCAAAGAAAGGCTATCTGTGGGGAGAAGAGTTTGATCTTCAGGTTTCTGCCTGGCCTGCGAGTGCCATGGTATGCAATTGTAAAAGTATCACTCGCGGTGAATTAACAGCATGTATTAGCGGTGGGTCCAAGACTTTAAGCTATGTACAAGAGAAAACAGGTGCTTCAACGGTATGCGGATCATGTAAACCTCTGGTTGCCAGTTTGCTGGGAGACACAGCTAAATTAATTCCTCAAGTGGCTTATAAAACGCTGGCAATTCTGAGTCTATTAATCGCTGGTTTTGTCGTCGTGCATTCAATTTTACCTGCAATTCCTTATTCGCAATCTGTACAACAATTTCAATTAGATATGCTTTGGACCGACTTCTTGTATAAACAAATCAGTGGCTATACCTTAGCTGGTCTGACATTTATTGGCGTTTTACTGCTGTCCATCCGTAAACGTTTTAATATAAAGAAACTGGGTGATCTTTCTTATTGGCGAATCACTCATGTGTCACTCAGTTTACTTGCTTTATCTGTTTTAGTGATACATACCGGATTAAATCCCGGAAGCAATCTCAACTTCTTGTTGCTCGCTTTTTTTGTTGCTGTGAGTGCCATTGGTGTCGCCTCCAGTCTTGTTAACGCATTTGAGCATCAACTTTCTCCTTACCGGGTAAAACAATGGCGAACATACAGCAACCGTTTGCACATTGTGTTTTCCTGGCCTTTGCCTGTGTTATTGGGTTTCCACATAACGTCAGCGTATTACTTCTAGGATGAAAGTCATGTTAAGAATTAATAAATGGTGGTTGGTTTGGCTGGCTTTTACCTTGTTGTTAAGCGCTTATTATACAAATGCCCTGGTTGGCAGTGAAAAAAATAAGTTTTTACCTGGTAAAGCCACTGACGGACATTACCAGATTGAAGATAAATGTGATACGTGTCATGGCGACGGCTTTGATGACAAGGAAACATTACAGAAATCATGTGTTCGCTGTCACGGCGACGAGTTGAAAAAAGTGAATGACTCTCACCCAAAAAGTAAATTTACCAATCCACGTAACGCAGATCGCATTGCAATATTAGATGCCCGCTACTGTGTGACCTGTCATGTGGAACATAAAACAGAAAAGACTTTGCCAATGGGTGTAACGATGCCAGAAGACTATTGTTATCTTTGTCATCAGGATGTTGCCAAAAATAGACCAAGTCATAAAGGCATGGGATTTGAAACCTGTGATGATGCTGGTTGCCACAACTATCATGACAACAAAGCGCTGTATGAAGAATTCCTGGTTAAACACAATGGTGAGCCGGAGAATTTACAGACGATGATGTTGCCGGAAAAAAACCTGAAAACTGTATTTCATCAGAAGAACGAGAAATACAAACAAGTTTTAACTCCAAAAGATATGAATAACCCAGAATCTGTCACCGTTTCACCCAAGATCTCATATCAGTGGCATAGCACAGCACACGCTAAATCCGGCGTAAATTGTTCGTCCTGTCATAACGAGAAAGAGCACTGGATTTTCAAACCGAACCAAAAGGTATGTGCTGAATGTCATGAAAAAGAAACGGATGGTTTTCTGGCGAGTAGACATGGCATGCGAACTGGAGAAGGATTACCTGCCATGAAAGTCGGTGAAGCGAGATTAAGCTTACGTGGGACGGCTGCTAATAAAGTACTTAATTGCCAGTCTTGTCATACTGATCATTCATTTAATACTGAAAAAGCGGCAGTAGACGCTTGTTTGGGTTGCCACGAGGATGATCACAGTAAAGCCTATAAAAAAAGCAAGCATTACCGCGCAATGTTAGAAGCCAAAAGTACAAAGACCAATAAGCAAGGTGTGACTTGCGCTAATTGTCATATGCCGAGACTCACAATTCGTGAAAATGGTGTTGATAGAACATTGGTTGATCATAATCAAAATAATACCTTGAGACCCAATGAAAAAATGGCGCGAACAGTATGCATGAAATGTCATGGATTAAAGTTTTCATTGGAATCACTTGCTGATACTAATTTGATCAATAACAACTTTGAGGGATCACCGTCACTGGAGAACAAAGGATTTGCCATGGTGATGGAGCGTGAGGAACTAAAGCGTAAAGGATTAATTAAAGACGATAAGAAGTAGTAGTAAAACATTCAAATAATTTTAAATTTACTTTTGTAAAAATAGGAGATTAACATGAAAACACGTAGAAATATTATTAGCTTGTCGGCTTTGTCGTTAGCGTTAATAGCTGGTGGAATCGTTGGTTGTAGCAAAGAAAGCGCTGCACCTGCTGGTGGCATTACTCCACAAAAAATGTCGGATGCTTTACATGCAGTAATGGTTGCAGACAGAACTGTATATACCAAAAAAGTCGTTAATCGGCTGGTTAAGGATGAAAAAGTGATTAAAGCCACTGAGCAGTGGAAAGATGACAAATCTTTGCCATTACCTGCACAGATGTTTCGTTTCGGATCTGAATTGGTAGCAGATAGTGACGCTAATTTTAGCTATTCATTGTTGTCCTTATGGCCAATCAACAAGCAGAATGAACCAAAAACAGAAGCAGAAAAAACAGGACTGCAATATATTTTTGATAACCCAGGTAAAAACTATTACACAGAAGAAGCACTGGGCGGAACAAATTATTTTACAGCAGTTTATCCAGATGTTGCTGTTGCACCCGTTTGTGTGTCTTGTCATAACGAACACAAAGATACACCAAAGGACGACTTTAAAATTGGTGATGTGATGGGTGGTGTTGTAATACGTATCCCTATTTAAACTGTAAGTTAAATATAAACAAATTTTCTATAAATAATGAAGTAAGGAAAGCTTGATGAAAGTAAAAGTTATACAAAAAAAACAATTAGTGTCTACTGTTGCAATGGCTAGCGTATTGGTTTGTGGTGTCATGATGGGGCAGAATGCTATGGCTGCCGGTATTACTGAAGCATTAACTGGTGGTAAACCTATGGTTGACTTCAGGTTGCGTGCAGAAACGGTTGATCAGGATGGCGCAAAAGAAGATGCAACTGCCCTTACAGCTCGTACAAGAATTGGTTATATGTCTGGTGCCTATTCTGGGCTAAAAGGCTTTTTTGAATTTGAAAACACCACTGCATTGATAGATGATTACAATATTCCCAAAGGTTTAAAAGGGGAATATCCAGTTGTGGCTGACCCTGAAGGATCTGAAGTAAACCAGGCTTTCCTAAGTTATGGTGGTGTTAAAAATCTGCTGGTAAAAATGGGTCGTCAACGCGTGATTTTGGATAATGCTCGTTTTGTTGGCAATGTGGGCTGGCGCCAGAACGAACAAACTTACGACGCTTTGTTATTGAATACAACGGCTGTTAAGGATTTGTCAGCGAGCTATGCCTTTGTTGATCAAGTAAATACGATTGTCGGTGGAGAAATTGAAACTGATGCGCATTTACTCAATGTTTCTTACAAAGGAGTAAAAGATACCAAAATAACTGGTTACGCGTATATGATTGATACTGAGGCTGATGCGCCAAAAGATTCACAAACCATTGGTGCCAGCATAGATGGAAAAGTCGCCATAGGCGAAGGCACTAAAATGATGTATGGCCTGGAATATGCGCAAATGAGCGAATATGCAGATAACGAATCCAGTGATTCTCCTGCTTACTACAAAGTAGAGCTCGGCGCAAAAGTTAAAAAAATTACTGTTAAATTAGGCCATGAAGTATTGGGTAACGATGGTGGTTCAAGCTTTCAAACACCTCTGGCAACCAAACATAAATTTAATGGTTGGGCAGATAAATTCTTAACAACGCCTACAGACGGTTTAGTAGACACCTATCTAACTGCGGTTGGTAAAGTTAAAGGTGTTAAATTATTGGCCACATACCATATGTTCTCATCCGATAAAGGTGGCGATGATTATGGCAGCGAACTAGATTTGTTGGCAGTGAAAAAATTTGGCAAGAATTATTCAGCTGGTTTGAAATATGCCACATACATGGAAGGTGATCTCGCTGCAAAAACTGACACCAGCAAACTCTGGCTATGGGGTGGCATTAAATTCTAAACTAATCGTAGTTTTATAATGGCAGGTTTTACATCCCTCTCTCTTCTTTTGTGAGGCTTGCCATTCAACTTTTGTACGGCGGACCTACCTCTAACTCTTCGACCTCGTAAACTGGGTTCGTCGTACAACCTTAAATACTTTTAAGCTTATTCACTTCTTAACACTTTGCTGGATCTCAATTGTTAGACTGACATATCAGCTATCGCGCTTCTCTCTCGAAAAAAATTAATTAGATGCGCGTCAAGATAATAATCATAGCTTCAATCTTGCCTCGTAAGGCGTCACCTCGTGGTGCAAGAAAATTATTCTTCACTGCTTTGGTGCAAAGGATTTTTACATAAGGTGATAAATATCAACCGAGAAAAACAAAATAGGTTATAAAAAACAGTAAGATAAAGCGGTTAAATGGAGGTTGGCACGTAATCTGCTCTCTTATGCGCATCACACTTTACCAATGGCGGTAAAGTTACAATTTAAACTACTCAAACCAGTGTTGGTTTGAAATCGGACAAAGGCGTCCACTGAATCAGTATGGTGAAAACCGTAATGCTTGAGTGGGCGCTTTTTTTTTGGATGAAATACGGAGAATAATTACTTATGCAAGAAGTAAAGAAAACGCAAACGGTTGTAATGAAAAACAGTAGAAGAGGTTTTTTGCAAAAATCATTACTAGCATTTGCAACAGCTACCGCTTTAAGTTTTGGCTTAGCGCAAAACAATGTGAGTTTTGCTGCCGTCGGTGAGCCGGAAAAAGAAGATTTAAAATTTGGCTTTATCAAATTAACAGACATGGCACCGCTTGCCATTGCTTATGAAAAAGGTTATTTCGAAGACGAAGGTTTATACGTCACGCTGGAAGCGCAAGCAAACTGGAAAGTATTATTGGACCGCGTTATTGACGGAGAACTTGATGGTGCACATATGTTGGCGGGGCAACCGCTCGGTGCAACAATTGGTTTTGGTACAAAGTCACCTATCGTAACTGCATTCAGCATGGACTTGAATGGTAACGGTATAACCGTTTCCAACAAGATTTGGGCAGAGATGAAGAAACATGTGCCCAAACAGGCAGATGGAAAACCAGTACATCCGATTAAAGCAGACTATTTAAAGCCAGTTGTAGAAAAATATAAGGATGAAGGTAAACCATTTAAGATGGGCATGGTTTTCCCGGTATCTACTCACAATTATGAACTACGTTATTGGTTAGCAGCCGGCGGAATACATCCAGGTTACTATGCGCCGCATAAAGGTGATGCAAGCGGTACTTTGCAAGCTGATGCTTTGTTATCAGTAACGCCACCACCACAAATGCCAGCGACGATGGAAGCCGGCACTATCTTAGGTTACTGTGTGGGTGAACCCTGGAATCAACAAGCTGTTTTCAAAAAAATTGGTGTTCCGGTCATTACTGACTATGAAATTTGGAAAGATAACCCAGAAAAAGTTTTTGGTGTAAGTAAAGCTTGGGCTGACAAATATCCTAATACGCACATCCGTGTAGTAAAAGCGATGATTCGCGCGGCGAAATGGTTAGATGAGAATAACAATGCAAACCGTCCTGAAGCCGTTAAAATCTTGTCGAAAAGCCAATATGTTGGTGCTGACTACGACGTAATCGCTAATAGCATGACTGGTACATTTGAATATGAGCGCGGTGATAAACGTGCAGTACCGGATTTCAATGTATTCTTCCGCTATAACGCAACATACCCTTATTACTCTGATGCGATATGGTATTTGACTCAAATGCGACGTTGGGGACAGATCGCTGAGCACAAACCAGATAGTTGGTATATGGATGTAGCTAAGAAAGTTTATCGTCCTGATATCTACGCACAAGCTGCAAAAGAGCTTATTGCAGAAGGCCATATTAAGGCTTCGGAATTCCCAGACTTTAAAACAGAAACTGGGTTTAAACCACCTCAATCAGAATTTATTGATGGCGTTACTTATGACGGCAAAAAACCGAATGAGTATCTGAAGAAGTTTGATATTGGCTTAAAAGGAAAAACTGTACTTTAAACAATAATCCTCCCTTTACCGGCGTGTCAAATTTTGAGGCACGCTGGTAAATCAAACAAGGGAAGAGGAAAAAATTATGACTGCAATCGCAATGAACACATTTAGATTTATGTTTGGATGGAGCATGCCATTTTTTAGAACCTTTAAAGGTGGTATACCTAAAATGAATAGCAAATTTTTACTGAATAGCTTTGGCGTACCTGCCATTGGAATATTGATATTTTTAATGTTTTGGTCCGCTTTGGCACCAAAAGTCGAAACTTCGCTCGGCGCGATTCCAGGCCCGATGCAAGTTTGGAATAAATTTCAAGATCTCGTTGGTGAGCATAATGCAGAAAGGGAAAAAGAAGTTGCATTTTACGAGCGTCAGGAAAAACGTAATGCTAAAAAACTGGAAAAAAATCCTGATGCAAAAATCAAGGTAAGACCTTACACTGGTAAGCCAACTTTTTTTGATCAGATTTTTACAAGTTTATATACTGTTTTAACAGGATTTATTTTGGCATCACTCATTGCCATACCGTTAGGCATTATTAGTGGTCTCAATAAAACAATATATGCAGGTATGAATCCCATCATTCAAATATTCAAGCCGGTTTCGCCATTAGCGTGGTTGCCGATTGTTACAATGGTGGTGAGTGCCATGTATGTAAGTGATGATCCCATGTTTGAAAAATCTTTCGTCAATTCCATGATAACCGTTATGTTGTGTTGTTTATGGCCAACGCTAATTAATACGGCTGTTGGCGTTGCAAGTATCAGCCAAGACCTTAAAAATGTCAGTAAAGTTTTACGTTTAAGTTTCTTTACACATGTTGTTAAAATCGTATTGCCGTCATCTATTCCTATGATGTTTACCGGTTTGCGTTTGTCTTTGGGTATTGCCTGGATGGTATTGATTGCTGCAGAAATGCTGGCACAAAACCCAGGATTAGGTAAATTTGTTTGGGATGAATTCCAAAATGGCAGTTCCAACTCATTGGGTCGAATCATGGTTGCTGTTGTTGTGATTGGTTTAATTGGTTTCATGCTTGATCGCATTATGCTGAGCCTTCAAAAGTGGGTTAGCTGGGATAAGAATGCGGAAGTTAGATAAGCAAGCAGACACCGAATAGTTAGAGGAAAAAATCATGACTCAAGAATATTTAGAACTTACACATGTATCAATTGAATTTCCAACGCCGACTGTGCCTTTTAAAGCGCTGGATAAAGTTAACTTGAAAATCAAAGAAGGCGAGTTTGTCTCTCTTATTGGTCACTCAGGATGTGGTAAATCAACTGTGTTGAACATCGTTGCGGGTTTGTATGAAGCAACTGAGGGTGGTGTAATATTAAAAGGTAAAGAGGTTAATGAACCTGGCCCTGAGCGAGCGGTGGTTTTTCAAAATCATTCACTTTTACCCTGGTTGACAGCCTATGAAAATGTCGAGCTGGCTGTTAATCAAGTATTCAAAGGTAAAAAATCCAGAGCTGAAATAAAAGAATGGATTGAATACAATTTAAAGCTTGTACATATGAGCCACGCTATGCATAAACGGCCTGATGAAATCTCTGGTGGTATGAAACAACGTGTGGGTATCGCCCGTGCACTGGCTATGGAACCAGAGGTATTGCTCATGGATGAGCCATTTGGTGCACTTGATGCCTTAACTCGCGCTCATCTGCAAGATTCATTAATGGAAATACAGAATGAATTGAACAACACAGTAATCATGATTACCCATGATGTTGATGAAGCTGTTCTGCTTTCCGACCGGATTGTGATGATGACAAACGGGCCAGCAGCAACCATTGGCGAAATTCTGAATATTGAACTGGAGCGTCCACGTAAACGTTTGGAATTAGCCGATGATACTAAATATAACCACTACCGTGCTGAAGTGTTGAAATTCTTATACGAACGTCAACGTAAACCCGAAGAAAAAGTTGCATAAAATCGCATAAAGAGTTCATTGCGAGGCATTCAGGGCTGTCTACAATAATAATAACAGACAGTCTTGATGCCCTTTTTTCTGATTAAGCTCTCCACTTCCTCAATTCTCTTAAATTTCATAATCTCATGTTGTTGATGCGGTAAAAAGATTAATTACCAATAAATCAATGTATTAGGCCCCGTATTAAAAGATATTTCCAGCTTTATTTGGTATGCAAAATGCACTTGTTTTAGTAAGTGTCATTTTCACAACTATAACAATATCGTTAATTTACGATTTCTTTACCGTTTCAAAAAGGATTAGTATGTCAACAATGAGTTACATCAGCGTTATCGAACGTTATCATGATTATCGAGACGCAATACACGAGTTACTGGCTTCGATTGCCTCTGGTATAGCGGAAACTCGAATTTTAAAAGATAAAACACAACAAATTGAAGCAATGCAAATGTTGGGTCACACTTATCCGTTTGTAGATTTACTTTATGTGTTAGATAAATCAGGTGTGCAAATTAGTGATAATGTTGGGATCTCTGCGACACATGAATATGCTTATACCGGAAAGGGCAGGGATCGTAGTCAACGACCATATTTTGTAGGCATGAAAGATTCGCAACAAATTCTTGTCACTGAGCCCTATTTGTCAAACACCAACCGCGATCTTTGCGTATCAACTGCGATACGCATGTGTGACCCAAAATCAAATGAAGAATATATTCTGGTTTTAGATATTGATCTGCCGAGCACCCTGGAGTTTCTCATGGGTGATACTGCTCGAAGGCGTTTTCAGCCAGCTTTTAAAGCAGTTTACAGTGGTATTTCCATCGGTTTGTTTCTGGTGGTAATTGCATTACTTTATATTGCTTTCGAAGACTTAATCATAATGGCGACCCCCGATGCTTTTTTAGATAATCCACCAGATGTTAAAGACAAAAGTTTACAGCCGTTTGGCATAATTATTTTCCTTACATTGGCCTTAGCGATTTTTGATTTAGGGAAAACCACCCTGGAAGAAGAAGTCTTAATGCACAAAGATATTTTTCGCCACAGCTCAACCCGCCGCACAATTACCCGATTTATCGCGGCAATTTTAATAGCCGTCTCCATTGAAGCCTTATTGTTGATGTTTAAATCCGCACTGGGGGAAACCGAACATTTGGTACCGGCAGTGTTTATGATGCTTGCTGCAGTCGGGTTGTTAATTGGTCTGGGCATCTATGTGTATTTGGGGGCTAAAGCTGAAACGTTGTTGATGAAGAAGAACCATAATTAGGTAGTTAATTATACACTTGAAACGCCACCGGTATATTATTTCATGCTAACAAAATAATTGTTCAGCTTTTTTGGAAGTAGCCAAGGTAGTATCATAAATAGAACAAGAAATAAAATGGCGTAAAAAAAACCGCTGCTTTCACTGGTTCGCATTTCACTCCCGAAATGTGCTAGCAAAAAACTAGCGGGGAGAATGCCGGTTAACGTTGCAATTGCAAATCGCCAGAAAGTTAAAACTGATAATCCAGCTACGTAACTAATCACATCAAAGGAGATAAAAGGTATTAGTCTTGAGACAAACACCATACCCATTAAAGCATTCTGTGAAGCCATAAATTTATGCGTCGTTAAAATATCCAAGTGCTTTTGAATAAAATGCGCACCCAAAAATCGTGAAATAAAAAAAGCAATAATTGCCCCGAGCACTGATCCAATTAGCACATACAGAGTGCCTTCAATATGACCGTAGAGCGCCCCGGAAGCTAATGCAATGGGAGCGCTGGGTAGTGGACTCATAACTATAGCGAAAGCCATTAAAGCAATGATAATTGATGGCCCCCAAAACCCTGTGTCGCTTATCACTTTTAATAATTCATCGCTTTGAGAATATAGTGAGGGAAGTTTTTCAAATGAATTATATTGCCATAATATAACGAAAGTTATGCTGATGAACGTCAAAACGATGATTAGTTTTTTCATGATCAAAGAATATAACCTAAATTCATTGCTGACTTAATTATCCCATAGTGTCATATTTATTCAGTTAACGTGCTTTATTGTTTCAAATTACATAAAGCAACAGGGCAGATGATTGAATATGTCCACATAAAAATCGGTACATTATTTCATCCTGAAATATTAATTTGTCGCATAAATTCATATGAAATTACGAAAAACTATTTATTAATCACATAGTCAAACAAAAATAGATCTATTCGAATAGATTACTTGAGAATGCAACAATAATAAAAAGAATATAAATAAATACAAAACTCATTATAGTTTAGTTTATTTCCCTTTAAAAATAATTGTGAAGGTTATGCGATGAATAAATCCAATCTAATTTATTTCGCTGATCCGATGTGTTCATGGTGTTGGGGTTTTGCGCCAGTGATGGAACACATACTGGCGCGTTATGATAAGTATTTCACTTTTAATTTATTACTGGGGGGCCTGCGAACGGATGCGACAGATCCTATTTCCGCTCGAGTACGAAAACGTATGTTGCAACATTGGAATTTGGTGCAGCATAAAACCGGACAAAAAATTCGATTTCAAGCTGCCATGCAAGGTAATTTTGTATTCAATACAGAGCCAGCCAGTCGCGCTGTTGTTACAACAGGGCATCTGAAACCTGGTTCAATGTATCCCTATTTCAATAAGTTGCAATCAGCTTTTTACGTTGAAAATCGCGATATCACGAAAGCAGATGTATTAATGCAATTAGCGCGAGAAGTTAAAGTACCGACGGATCCTTTTCTTGAAAGCTTTTTTTCGCAGGAAATGAAACAGCGCACACAAACGCATTTCAATCAAACCCGAGAAATTGGCGTACAGGCTTTTCCCAGTGTCATTCTACAAAAAGATGAAAACTATATTTTACTAACTAAAGGCTATCAACCTTTTAATAATTTACAAGAGCGAATAGAAAAATGGTTATCTACATAAGGAGGAGGGGATTAAACCAGGGCAATCGGGCTTAGATGTATTAGTCTCGACTTAATCTGACACTTCGACTTGACGTGAAGAGAGTTACCCGTTTTGATAAAGGTGCGAATCTAAAATCAAAACTAAAAGGTAACTCTCAATGATCCATACTAACAATCCCAT
>Ga0316207_10001409_pt1 | contig 29798 bp, 32 predicted proteins | sample 6weekpyrite_MG_FD_204943 | JGI IMG/M metagenome (GOLD analysis project Ga0316207, IMG submission 204943) | Microbial mat bacterial communities from mineral coupon in-situ incubated in ocean water Damariscotta River, Maine, United States -... | ecosystem: Environmental > Aquatic > Marine >...
GTTTTCCGGATCGCGCATTGGCGAAAGTAATTCCATGTGAACATAATGGCGTATGGCATCGGTTGTCGTTTGTGCGGCTTTCGCTAATTCATTGACGGTGAGTTTTTTCATAACATACTATCGCTAAATGATTTTTACTAGTCCAGTGTAAAACATAGGTGTAACACCAAGGTCAACGTTTCATTTTAAAAAAAATATTTTTTTAGAAAATCAGTGAGCATGGTCATGGCCATCATCGTTATGGGATTTCTCACTCATATCAAAATCTTTCATTTCTTTCTCGTTATGGATATCGAGAGAGTTATGCCCATGAGAAGATTCATTTTCATGAGAATGGGAGTGCCCCTCACCTTCTACTTTTGGCAATGACATCACGCCAAGGCCATACCGATAAACCACTTCACCGCCATGCCAAGCGGTTGAGCCAAGTAACCCACCAGAAATCAACATTAGGAATACAAAATAGTTACCCAATGTCTTTTTATTTTTCACGGCAAGAGCAGACCATGCAGCCAAGGCCAAAAAAACTACGATGGTAACTAAAGCCCAATTTCGATGCTCTGTCATAGCCGCATGAGAAGGCGTATCGTGGGCGACAGTATTGTAAGCGTATAATCCGGTTAAACCGGTTACAATTGTAAAAATTGCGCCAAACCACAAAGTCCATCTTGCAACAATGAACCATTGAGCTTGTACGGGCGACTTCATAAACGGCGTTATTATAAATAAACTAATTGAAAGTGAAAAAAGTGCGACAGTAAAATGCACAAAAATAGGATGCCAATTGGGAATGATTTCGATCATGTCATTTTCCTTTTTGAATAATCATTACGCTCTCGGTGGGGGTCGATTACAACAGACCCCTGTGGGTGCTGTAATATTATCGAGTTCGTTTTGCTCAGCTTGGCAAATCGACGCACGGCGATAACGCTGCCACCAACTGCTTGATAAGGGAACTTGTAAATCATCCAGTTTATTTACGATTTGAGTTAAATTGAGTTGTAGCAGGTCATAACAAATATCAAGCTGCTTATCACGTAAACTCACTTTCTTGATGCCCATTAATGTGTGCAATTGTTCAAGCAATTTGCGCTGCAATTCTGATTCAATAGTGCCTGCTAAACATAATTTTCGATGTTTAATGATTTCACCCTGTTGCTTGGCGAGTTTTCCGGTATATAAATATGGATGGTTTTGAAAGGTATCTCGACACTGTTCAGAGCAAAAATGGTAATAAATTTTGTGCAGTTCTGTGGGGAAATACAGTTTGTTAATTTTCATCCCGCAAACCGGACAACATTCATTGTATCGTGGCATTTTTTCTGCTTCCCTTTCTTTCCATTTTGGTCTAGAACCAAAAGCGTGCGCCCGCCACTGCTTTCGTTTCATTGCTTTCGTTTAATTTACCGGTCCATTCAATTCCGACATACGGAGCAAATTCACGAAAAAATTCATAACGTAAGCGCAAACCAGTAGTTATGGCATCTAAACCAGCGCTGATGTTGCGTGCGTTATCATCCTTGCCATATAACGCAGCTTCAACACGTGGCTGTAAAATCAATTTTTGGGTAAAAAGTAATTCGTATTCCGCTTCGATGTTTAATGCTGTTCGAGTTCCTTCGCCAAAATATCCGGTTATATCCATCTCAAACCAGTAAGGTGCCAAGCCTTGAATACCAAATGCCAACCAGGCCAAATTATCATTTTCGCCAGTGTCATAACGTATTCCTAACTGAGTATCCCAAAACGCAGAAATCGCATGCCCCCAAACCAGATCTGTACTGGTTTCCTCTAGTTCTTTGTCATCAAAATCCCCTTCGGCTTTAATCACCAATTTGTTATAATCACGTCCATACCAAGCTTGTAAGTCATAAGTAGCCGCGGTGTTGTTTTCACTTTTTACTGTTTCTAGTCGATCAACTAGCATTGATCCAAAATTGTGCTCATCTGCTAAGCGTGGTTTTTTGATAGGACCAAATCCATAACCATCTGAAAAAGCGTGTGGGTTTCTTTTATTGGTTTTTAACATTTCATTATGACTTGAATGATCCATAGTCGCTTTACGACTCATTCTCTCATGCTCCATAACACCCATTTCTTTCGACTCCTGAGCATTTTTATCTTGCATGGACATATTTTGATTCATATCTTCCGTTGCGTGATGATCCATAGAACTATGATGGTCCTCACTGGCCAACAGTGAAGACGTGACGATATTTAAAGAAATTGCGATAACGATCAGTTGATAGTTTTTCATTTTATGTGCCTTAGGTTGTGATTAATTTTTCCATCAAGCGACAATGACTTCTCGAAACATCCCTGCGTCCATGTGATAGAGTAAGTGGCAATGCCACGCCCAACGACCTAGGGCGTCGGCAGTAACCAGAAAACTAATGCGTTGCGCTGGTTGAACGCTAATAGTATGCCTACGCGCAAGAAATGACTCATCTGAATTCAGTAAATCACTCCACATGCCATGTAGATGCATTGGGTGGGTCATCATGGTATCGTTATGTAAAGTGACTTTTAGTCGTTCGTTGTGTCGAAAACGAATTGGTGTGGATTTTCCAAATTCCAAACCATCAAGAGACCAAGTGTAACGCTCCATGTTACCTGTGAGATGAAGCTCTAATTCTCGGGAAGGAGCACGCGTATCATTGGGTGCAACTGGAGTATTAATGTCAGAATAGGTTAACACTTTGCGACCATTGTTTCGTAATCCAATACCCGGATCATCTAAATTTGTTCTCGGTGAATCAACTCGCATATCAACACTTGGCCCATATTCGGTTGTTGCATGGCGTACTTGTGCTGCGTTGGATTGAGACGTAGACATCGCACTCATATTGTGGCCTTGATGGCCCATATGATCCATCATGTTACCCATCATATCTGTCATGGTTAACCATTCAGGTTTATCAAGCGCGGGTACTGGCGCGTTTAACCCGGTTTTTGTTGCCAGTGTTCCTCGCGCATAGCCGGTTCGACCCATGGCCTGAGCAAATATTGTATAAGCATCATCTTTGGGTGTGACTAATACATCATAGGTTTCTCCAGGCCCACAACGGAATTCATCCACAGTAACTGGCTCAATATCTTGTCCATCCACATGGACTACCGTCATTTTCAAACCAGGAATTCGTACATCAAAAAAACTCTGTGTACCACTACTAATAAATCGTAACCGAATTTTTTCACCAGGATTAAATAATCCGGTCCAATTACCTGCTGGTGTTGTACCGTTCATTAAATAAGTGTAAGTAAAGGCAGATACATCGGATAAATCCGTGGGATTCATTCGCATTTGGTTCCACATTTGACGTTTTGTTAACGCATTACCAAAACCGTAATCACCAACATCTCGGAAAAAATCCATGACAGTGGGTGCATTAAAATTGTAATAATCACTTTGTTTTTTTAGCTTTCTAAATACTTTCATCGGATCTTCGTCCGTCCAATCCGATAATTGAACAATGTAATCACGATCCACTTTTATTGATTTGCCCATGGCAGGCTCGATAACAATTGTCCCATACATGCCGGTTTGTTCTTGAAAACCACTGTGAGAGTGATACCAATAGGTGCCAGATTGTTGCACTTTGAAACGGTACGTAAATGTTTCACCCGCTTGAATGCCAGGGAAGCTCACGCCTGGTACGCCGTCCATTTGATAGGGTAATAAAATACCATGCCAGTGAATAGACGTTGCTTGACCTAATCGATTTGTTACCTTTATTGTAACCGTATCACCTTCTTTCCAACGAAGTGTTGGCCCAGGGATTGCGCCATTAATCGTTGTGGCAACCCGGGATTTACCAGTGAAATTAACCATTTTTTCTTCGATAAAAAGATGAAATTCTTTGCCACTTAATATCGGCGTATTATCGATATTATTAGAATTTGCATCACTACCCCAGCTATTATTAGTGGAAGATAATCCCGCTATTACACCACCTGCGGCCATACCTTGAATAAACCGGCGGCGGGAAGGCTCGGGCAAATGAAGACACGTTGTTGGGATTTGTTTCATAAAGTTTCCTCTAAATTATTAGACATAATTTAAGCAAGTCTTGATCATGAAACTAGAATAACGAATATTTGATTTCTACACTGTGACACAAGCATTACATTTTTGTAATCATTGTGTCATCTAACTGGAAGCTTGAGACTGTAAAATAACCTTGAAATACAAAAAGGAACATGTGTGAAAATTTTAATTGTTGAAGACGAAACCAAAATCGGTGACTATTTGAACCAAGGTTTATCAGAAGCCGGATTTATTGTCGACCTCGCAAGAAATGGTTTTGATGGACAACACTATGCGATGACAGAATCATATGACTTGATTGTTCTCGATGTGATGTTACCCGATATTGATGGTTGGCGAGTTTTAAAAAGTCTTCGAGATGCTGGAAAACACATACCGGTATTGTTTCTTACTGCAAAAGACAGTATTGATGATCGAGTGAAGGGATTAGAATTAGGTGCAGATGACTATCTGGTTAAGCCATTTGCATTTGCTGAATTATTGGCTCGTGTTCGAACATTATTACGAAGAGGTTCTGCGCCTTCTCAGGAAACCACATTATGTGTCGCAGATTTAGAATTAGATCTGTTACGTCATCGAGCCAGCCGTAGTGGCAAGCGTATCCAATTAACTAGTAAAGAATTCGCTCTATTGGAATTATTAATGCGAAGACAAGGTGAAGTGCTACCTCGCTCCCTGATTGCATCACAAGTCTGGGACATGAACTTTGATAGTGACACCAATGTAATTGACGTTGCAATCCGTCGCGTTCGCGCAAAAATTGATGACGGATTTGAAGAAAAACTTATTCATACCGTCCGCGGAATGGGGTATATGCTCGAATTGAGTCAAGAAAAATAATGAACCGCCCTCTTTCCCTAACAATTAGACTCACGTTATTCATCAGCTTGGCAGCTTCGATAGTTTTTTCCATTTTTGGGCTAGTAATTGAGCGCTCCATTAATCATCATTTTATGAATGAAGATGAGGCGGAGCTAAAAGTAATCATTGAAACGGTTTCTCAAGTATTGATAAATAGCAAGCCGAGTGATGACCCTAAAACATTAAAAGTACGATTCAATGATATACTTGTGGGGCATCATAATGCGTTACTAAACGTATCAAAACTTGATGGCCCAACCATATTTGCCAGCCAAAATGGCCCCGATTTATCATTGGCTCCTATCTCCACTAACGAAACGAGCCAGTTAAATATTATACAAAAATGGCATTATGCAAACCAAAATTATCGTGTAATGAAAAAAATCATTTCACCAAATAATGCAAAATATCAAGATAAATATATTGCTTCGGTTGCAGTGGTAATCGACCACCATTTACATTTTATTGAAAACTATCGATATACAATATGGATAATGATAATTGTTGGCATAATCATCATGAGTATCATGGGTTGGTTCGCAGTACGACAAGCCCATTTACCCTTACGCAATATTATCAATCAACTACAGAAAATATCCATAAACCAATTAGACACTCGATTGTTAGCAACTTCTGTCCCATATGAATTATCGGGCCTCACTGTATCATTTAATAAAATGCTGGAGAGATTGGAAGAGGCTTTTAAAAAATTATCACATTATTCAGATGATATTGCGCATGAACTCAGAACACCAGTAACAAACATTTACACACAAACCCAAGTTGCCCTATCTCAACCAAGAAGTGTTGAAGAATATCAAGAAATATTGTATTCCAATCTAGAAGAATTTGAAAGAATGGGTCAAATGATTGGCGATATGCTATTTCTTGCGAAAACGGAAAATGGATTATATCAACCTAAAACAGATGAAATTAATTTAAAAGAAGAAGCTCTCGAGTTGATAGATTATTATGAGGCATTAGCTGAAGAAAATAATATTGCACTTACCGTTATAGGAGATGAAAATATGTTGGGCGACAAGTTAATGATTCGCCGAGTATTGAATAATTTAATATCAAATGCCATTCGCCACTCAATTCCTGGCTCAATAATCACTGTGTATTTGCAGCATATGACAAACAATGAAATCAATATAACAGTTGAAAACTATGGAGCCACTATAGAACCACAACATATCCCTAGATTATTTGATCGTTTTTATCAAATCAAAGAAAGCACTCAACGACACAGTGATGGCACGGGATTAGGTCTAGCGATTGTAAAATCTATCATTGATATTCACAATGGGTTAATTGAAGTCACGTCAAAAAATAATTGCACGCAATTTGTTATAACGTTACCAGTGACTAATACTGGGAATACTAATTAAATAAATTTACTTTTTAATAAATATTTTTTAACTTTCAACTAGCTTTAAGAATAGAAAAATATTTATCAACATCATTTGGGAGAAAAAATATGATGCATGACATGGAGAGTGGCTGGCATTGGGGATTTGGTCATTGGGCCTTTGGAATTCTATTTTGGACATTACTAATTTCCGTAGTTGTTATTTTAATATTGAACGTCGTCAAAAATAAGGGTAAGGATAAAAAATGAAAAAATTTGTCACCATTTTTTTATTATTCACTTCGTTAGGATTAGTGCATAATGTTAACGCTGAGCACGTAATGTATGTCGCCACTGGAACAAATAATAAATTACTTATTATTGATACAGAAACCGATAAGATTAAGGGTGAAATTGGCGAACTGGAAAATGCCCATGGGTTGTCTGGAAATGCTAACACTGAATATCTCGTTGCCGGTAGTATGAATCAAGGTAATGTTGGCAAAAAACCAACTAAGCCGGCTAGTGTTTCCGAAGAAGAACATAAAGAACACCATTCTGCAGACCCCACAAAACCACAACCGTTAGGAGACAGTTTTGTTTCTATTGTTCATCCCAAACACGGTCACGTTATGCGACGTATTAAGGTGATAGGTATAACACATCATACTGCGGTGTCACCCGATGGGAAAATCGCCATTGCAGTACACAGTAAAAACGGCGGTATTTCAGTAATTGATTTAGACAAACAGAATGTTCTTTCTTTTGTTAAAACTGGGCAAGTCCCAAATTACGCATTGTTTAGTTCAGACGGTAAATTTTCATATGTTTCCAATGCTGGATCAGGCACAGTCAGTATCATCAATACCACCACATGGAAAGTTCTAAAGGACATAAAAGTCGGTTTAGGGCCAGAGCACATGGAAATCGATTCATTTAATGAAGTGCTGTATGTCGTAAATGTTATTGAAGGCAGTGTTTCTGTTGTTAATTTGGCAGACTCAGAAAATGTTCGAAAAATTAAAGTAGGAAAATCCCCACACGGAATCTCCTTGAGCTCAAATCGATTATGGCTGTTTGTTTCAAATAAAGGCAGTGATAGCTTAGCTCGAATAAATGTTGCGAGTGGTGAAGTAAAAAATATTTCACTAAAACCTGCGCCGTATCATGTGGAAGTCGTTCCCAATGCGCCTAAGGTATATGTTTCAAGTCGCAAAGCCCCTAAAATTTGGGTGGTAGATCAAAATACATTGGAAATATTAAACGAAATCAATATTAGTTCTGGTGTTGCACATCAAATGGTTCTGCTAGATCAGTGATATATACACTTTATTTACTTTGTAGTGAAATCTAAAAGATTCTTAATTTACTTATGTACGTCAAATTACAAACTGTCAACTCCTTGCTTTAGCCCATTATTTGGATTATTCATATCTGAGAGCATTTGTTATTAGGGAATGCTCTTTGTGACTATTAGATAAGTTTAATTGTGCGATGCATCTATGCTTAAGATTTTGTTCATCATTTGATTTACTTTCAAGAAATTTAACGAATAGCAAAATTGTTTAAAACTGAATATATCAATTCAATAACTGTAATTATTGCTTATTCGAGGGGAATTTTGACTATGTCAGTTTGCATTACGTTGCTCTGTTCGAACATATAGTATAATGTTCGCAATATCTTCGGGTGTAATATCTTTCATTTTTGGCATATCACCAAAATGCCAATGGTGTTGCTTAACACCATCCCGTACTGCCCATCGAAATGATTGGTCAGCATGGTGATTCGGTAAATATAGCTTATGCACTAATGGAGGGCCAATTGAACTACCTCGAGCGGATTTCCCATGACATTGGCTACAGGAAGAATTATATTTTGCTTCTCCTATACGAATATTTGGTTTAAAATTTTTATCTGGCAAAAATTGATTTTCTCTAATTTGTTCGGGATCGGGAAAATCACAACCTAGAAGAGGAAGGGACAGCAGCGTTACTGATATTAAATATTTCATTTAATCCCGACTTTTCTTTGTTGATGCCGAACATAAAAAATGATTGTTGACATATCTGAATCTGAAATATTCTCAATTGGCGGCATATTACCAAACTGCCAATGATGGGCCTGCACTCCTTTTTTTACTGCCCGATAAAAAGATGCATCATTGTGATGACTTGGTTCATAAATTTTGTGAATCAATGGCGGGCCTTGTTTCGTACCTTTGCCGCCACGACCATGACAACCTGCACATAATTTAGCATATAATTTCTGACCATCTATCAAACTCGATGCTTTCCCGTTATCGGACACTTGCTGATCCTGCACATCAGCCTCTTGAACACAGCTTACGGGAATATATATTGCTAAAATAATGAAAAATAATTTAATAAAGTACATTTTTATACCACTTGATTTTTCTCTGAAATATTTAACACTGAAATAATAAATTTATTCAAAACCGGTTATATTCTGCATAAAAATTTTCATTTAGCATATAAAGGGTATCCATATTATAGTAAATAACTTTTTCGTAAACGACACAAATTTCGTACTTAAAGTCTAACTATAGTGAAATTGTTAATGCAACGGCTCAAGGTATTACCTCACACAATTGTTATTGTATTCCATTTATTCTTTGGCAACATTGTATTCGCGGAAACTGGGGAAATGCCGAAATTATCAAACGTTTTGGCTGGAGAATTACTTTATCGAGAGTTTTGTTTGTTATGTCATAAAGAAAAAGGTATTGGTGAACCAAAAATACCCGAAGGGATTCGACTTCCCGGGTATTATACTGCAATGCCGTTAAACGAAACATCTCACGCCTGGCACCATAGTGATGAACAATTATTTGAAATTATACTTAAAGGCTTAAAGAGAACAGAACGTATGCCTGCATTTGAAAACATCCTATCGCATAAAGATGCATATGATCTTGTTGCTTACATTAAAAGCCTTTGGAGCCCTCGAATTGTTTCCTGCCAGGGGAAAAATCATATGCGTTGCATGAGTCATTAAACGAGAATTTGATTTGCTTCTAATTGTTTTGCTTTATCTCAACTTTATATACAAATGTTGGAAAATGTTTCCATATAAATGATCGGGCTCGGTCTGATATGCTTAAACGCAAATCAGGCCAGAGCTAGATGACAATATTACATTCAATATATTAGTTCAATTACGGTCTTGACCTGGAGCCAACTCCAGGGTGTATCCTTTTGTATAAAATATTGAAGCAGGAGATAATCTTGGTACAAAATCATTTAATCTCAATGAACTTGGGTCTAAGTGCTTATTTTTTGTCGTCTTTAGCCATAGCACATGATCCAATATTTAGTATTGGACCTCATGTCTTATATAAGAACGGCGTAGAGATTGCCACTGAATTGCATGGTGAACAAAGCGAACATAGTGAGAATACACTGGCGTTGGAGTTTGCTTATGGTATTACTGGAGATTGGGCTGTCGGAACGGAAATCCCGTATGTTATTGCAGAGGATGAAAATGGAACTGGAGATCTCAATCTGTATTCGAAATATCGATTTTGGCGTTTTGATACGTTAGGTGTACAACAATCTGCTGCCGTGTTGCTTAGGATTAAATTCGACACGGGCAAAAACGAAGTAGTTAACCAAAGCACTGACGGATTACTGGGATTTACATATGGTTATGAAAGCATAAAATGGTACCGTTGGATTAGCGCACGTTACCAATATATCGGTGAAGCAAGCAATAATCTCAAACGCGGTGATAAAATATTTGCAGATATTGCATTCGGTTTTCGGTATTCGACGCCAGTTTATCGTAAACCCGACACGGTATGGTATTTAGAACTCAACACTGAATACGGCATGAAGGCAAAACAATCCAATATCGAATTGGAAAATACAGGCGGTAGACAAGCTTTCCTATCCCCTGGAGTTTTTTTGACATTACGAAATTTTGCGATTAAGGCAGGTGTTCAAATTCCAATTTATCAAGATTTAAACGATTCACAACAAAAAGATGATTATCGTTATAAAGTTGCACTGGAATGGCATTTATAGTCATTTTACTTAAGAGGATATTAGTATGAACAGTCAATTCATCGCATTTTTCACCATTTTTTTAATTCATACCAACCTCTACGCAGCAAGTATGCAATATGATATGCGTGTTGATGGATTGGCATGCCCATTTTGCGCATATGGCATAGAGAAAAAATTACTTAAAACTGAAGGCGTGAATAGTGTAGATATCAACATTGAAAAGGGAATTGTTATCGTAAAAACAAAAATCGGTGTTAGTTTTTCTGAACATCAATTAAATCAATTATTCCACGATGCCGGATTTACCTACCGTTCAATGAAACAGCGAGAGTTACGTTAATAACGTATGCGCAAACTTTGCCTATCCATTTTATTTTTAACTTTAAATGCTTGTAGCTGGTTTCCCGCACAGCAAGAAGAGCCTTACCAATTGATACAAACATGGGGAGGATTTGGTGACGCACCAGGTCAGTTCAATGAACCATTTGGCATTGTTGTTTACCAAAATAGTGTCTATGTTGCTGACTCTCGCAATTCTCGGATTCAACAATTTGATTTCAATGGAAAATTTATTCGAGCAATAGGTCCACCCGAAATTAAAAAATCCCAATTAGATCGTCCAATGAATATGACGATAAGAAATGACAAACTTTATGTAGCTGATTTTTGGAATGATCGAGTGCAAATATTTTCTTCGGCGGGTTCGTTTATTAAAAGTGTTGGAGGGCCTGGAGATGAACCAGGTAAATTCAATGGTCCAAGCGGGGTCGCGGTAGATTCTAATGGAAATGTTTATGTGGCAGACTTTAACAACCAGCGTATTCAGTATTTCAATGCGAATGGTAAAACACTTGGGCAATTGGGAGAAACCGGCGAGGTAGGTATCAGTAGTGATAAGTTCAATTATCCTACCGATATTGCTATCGATAAAAATAAACTAATCTATGTCACCGATGGCTACAATGATCGAATAAAAGTGATTGATAACACGGGTAATGTAATTAATAAATGGGGTGGTCCACTCGCCATTAATTTATCAGGAGGATTTAATGGTTGGTTTCGTGTCCCTTCGTCTATTGTTATAGCAAATAGTGGTGAAATTTTTGTTGCTGATTCATTCAATAACCGTATCCAAAAGTTTACTTCAAACGGTAAATTTCTTACTAGTTTTGGATTAAGCACCAAGGGTCCGCGACATACCACCGTTGGCGTAGCTGTTGCTAACGACGGCAGTGTTTTTGTAACTGATCATGCCCACCATCAGGTGCAAAAGTGGGTGCCGCATGACAGGCAGTAGAATAAAAGTTGAAATTCTCGTATCCGAACACTGCAATCGTTGTGTAAAAGTGGTTTCTGATTTCCAAAAATTAGTAAATGAAAATACATTGGACAACATTGAATGGCGAGCTATTAATGTGCTTGAAGAGTTAGATTATGCCGTACAGCTAGCCCACATTTGTTATAAATGGAAAAATTACATTTTCTTCAAAACCAACAAAAAAACAATTGATGGACGTTTTAACAGGTAAAGATGAGTAAATTACATCAAATTGGCGAAGTAGCCCAAATGCTCGACATAAGCAACGATACATTGCGTTATTATGAAAAAATTGGCCTTTTAAAAAATATCTATCGTAACCAGTCTGGAAATCGAGAATATAGTGAAAAGGACCTTTCTCAAATTCGTTTTATTCAACGAGCGCAATTGATGAATTTTAGACTATCTGAAATAGAGTCGCTGTTAGCGATGAAGGTACCAACAGATCTAAGGGATAGCGTTTTTGCTAAAAATGTTATCCAATAAAACAGTTCGCGGGGGATGGTGCAACATCCATTTGCGTTCATAGCGGCCTCCAGATTGAAATAATTTCTTTCTGAAGGCCGCCCCATTAATATTATTTACCACTCAACTATCTCACCATCGTCAAACACCATTCCTGAATAAGCACACCGATGATTAACAAATATATTATTTAAATCCATTTGGCCATGCCCAGAGATTGTTTTAGCGAGAGAGACAAGCATAACTTCAACAGCATCCTTTTTATTAAAATCAGGAGATAGTAAATCAACTATGATGGGGTGATTTGAATGTGACTGAAAGTCTGGAGTATTTTCACCTTTTGCATATTGGCCTGATATATAAAACGTAAGCGCAAAAACAACACCATCTAGTAATAATTAAACGCCGCCTTTAAACTCTCGTTATCTAAATTCCAAGGCAATAACGCTTCAACATCCTCTAGTGTTTCCGCTTTGGGCAGCTCTTTAAAAACATACGCAAGATAATAATACGGATCCAGACCGTTCGCTTTTGCCGTCATGATCAAGGTGTAATGATTTTCACTGGCCTTGGCGCCTTTGGGGCTGTCGAAAAACAGAAAGTTTTTTCGCGCAATGGCAAAGGGGCGAATCGCATTCTCTGCGCGCTCATTACTTATCGGTAAGTTGCCATCTTCACAATACGCCGTCAGTTTGTCCCACAAACGATAGGTATAATTGAGTGCAATCCCCAGTTTTGATTTGGGATTCACATGGGGGATGGTTTTCTCTATCCAAGCTTTGAACTCCGCCCAAATGGGCTTGCTTTCTTCTTGGCGAATTGCTTCGATTTCCTCAGTTGTCAGTGTACCAATCAATCGAATACGTTTCTCAATGGCATAGAGTCGCTTATAAAATCTCAAGGCCATACTCGCTCGAGATAGCTTGGTTTTCGCTTTCGTTTTGCCTTTCGGTTCGCCTTTCGGTTCGCCTTTTTTGGCGTCGTTGAATTTTCGTCGCGCATGATCGTTACAATTAATATGTACTAAACCCAGTTTATTACAGACATGCGCGTAAACAGGACAGTCATCCGACATGACTGTTCCGGTAAACCCATCCAATAAGGCTTTGGCAACGTCGGCTCCCCGCGATGGATTGTAATGAAATCGATAGATTGTTTTTCCATCTACGACACTCGCTGTTACCCAAAAATATTTTTTCCCATCCGGTGGTTTGTCTGGTTCTTTTAATACTTGGATTGGTGTTTCATCAATATTAAAATAAGGCCCCTTCATTTGGTATTCAATGAGCAAGTTGATCAATGGCTGAACAAAATCACCGGTTTTGATCGTCCAATTGGCCAAGGTTGCACGGGGTAACGTAATATCCATTCTTTCCCAGATTTTTTCCTGCCGATAAAACGGTAATCCATCAAGAAACTTGGCAACAATGCTATGAGCTAACAATTCTGGGCTGGCGTTGCTTTTGGGAATAGGCTGTGGAGATAACGGTGCGGTTTTGATTCCGCATTCACATTGTCGACAACGGTATTTTTTACGACAATGTTGAATCACATAAAGTTTGGCAGGAATGATAGCCAGTTGTTCACTGGTAACATCACCAAAGCTTTCCATTTGGCAACCGCATTGACATTGTTGCTGATCAGCGGATAAATCATGATAGCATTTCACACGCGGTAAATTTTCCGGTAGTTTACGGCGACCGCGTTTTGCAGCTTTAGCATCAGCTGAGTCAGTCTTGTTTTTCTCATCCAATGTTTCGCAAGGTATATCTTGCTCTTGCAAACTCTCATCAACAAGGGAATCTTCTTCGTTGAATAAAGCCAGTTGGTCAACATTACGCTCACTACTACGGCCGTATTTTTGGTATTTTAAATAACGTATGTGTTCTTCAAGTAAGGCGATTTGTTTTTCTTGTTCTTCAATGGTTATGATTTTTTCTTCGAGAATTGAAGACTGATTAAGAAAGTTTTCTTTCAGTTTATCAAATTCATTTAGTATGTCGGTAACGGAATCCATTACCGACTATTTTACCAAAAAACTCAGCCAACGAAAGCATAATTTCGCGTAGGATGAGGTGGTTGTTTGAAAATATCAAAACCTTCTATCAACCAAGTTAAGGATTGGCTATCGAGTGACAAAATCGATTGATCATCCTCGAGTTCTGGCCAAGAAAACTTATCTTCTTCGAGTCGCTTGAGCCACAAACAAAATCCGTTACGTTGCCAGTACAACACTTTGATTTTGTCGCGGGAACGATTGGTAAAAACGAACAACGCATTGTCATAAGGATTTAGCTCCATCACTTCCTGCACTATTAAACTTAAACCGTTTATTTGTTTTCGAAAGTCTACCGTTTCCCGGTACAAATATACGGATACTTTTGGGTCAAATATCATCATAGCAGCGACATTGACTGAATAAGCTTGCCAATTGCAAAATCATCGGCGGAAAAATCAATCCGAACAGTATTTGGCAGTGTTACGGTAATCTGTAAATCTGATGTGCGTTTCGTCGTAGCAATATCAGAGTTAGAGTTCACTTTAACAAAAGACGGATGAGAGGACGGTAAGTTACTTTCTGGAATTAATTTCTTTTTTCGTAAAATACTTCGCCAGTTGTAGAAAGCTTTGACATTCAATTGATGTTGTTTGGCGTATTCGGTTAATGGTTGATTACTATTTTCGGCGGCAATGCTGTGTTTTAACCAAAATTGTTCGAGATTTTTTGATTTCATCATAACTCCTTTTTCAAAAAGGAGTAACGATAAATTAGTTGATTATTTATTGGAAGATGGGGTTTAATTTGCGCTTACTATAAAACTCCCAAGTTGTGTGAATATGAGCTAGTGGAATTTTGTTGTCGATAGAAAAATCATGACTTATTCCTAATATAGCTTTTGAAATATCAAAAGGCTTTTCAAAAGGCAATGATTTAATTTGTATAAATGGCATAAATATTCCTCCTCATCTGACATTTAATATCAAAGGGTTGCTAGACAGAAACACAACCTCTGATGTTAATCAATTTCGTTCATTAGCTTTTGCAAATTAAGACAAATTGAATTAATACGAAATCCATGTGACGTCACCCGAAAAATATTGCTTGAATTATCTAGCACCACTATCAAGCTGTCTGTTGAAACATCTCTGTAGATATATGAAGCGAATCCCTGCCAGCCACCTGCATGCTCAACAATTCCTTCCCCCTTAATAAACCATCCGTAACCATATCCGGTTTTTGAACCATCACGTAGTCGGCCAGATTCAAATGCAAGATCATACTCTTCTTGTGGCACTACTTTTTCTTTTGTTATTGCCTGACTCCATTGATATAAATCCTTTGCGCTAGAATAAATACCACCATCACCGACAACTCCGTCAAAATAATTGAGATCTTTAACTTGTTTCTTTCTGCCAAAAATCCAATGATTTTTTTTGAATCCAAATACCCTATTCTCTGGCTCATCCTCTGATAGCAAATTAAAGACTGTCGTATAATTCATTTCCGCCGGTATAAATACATTGTTTTTCATAAACTCGGAAAATGTAACACCTGATGCACGTGCCACAATTTCTGCCAAAAGAATATAACCAGAATTACTGTAATCATACTTCTCTCCTGGCGAAAATTTGAGCTCTTTATTATCCTTTAGGATGGCAATCACATCCGATGTTTTTAGTATTTCAGATTCATCCCAGTTTATGCTTGCAATTGAAATATAATCAGGAATCCCTGAAGTGTGGTGAAGCAGATTCTCAATCGTCACTTCTTTGTATAAATTTAACTCGGGTATGTATTTTGTAATACTATCTTTATAGGCTAATTTTTCTTGGTACTTCAAAAGTACAATTGCCATTGCCGTGAATTGCTTGGATACAGACGCTAGGTTAAACGAGGAGTTTTCAGCTAATGACTTTGTTTCGGCTATATCTTGAAACCCATAAGATTTACTAAATAGAATTTTGTCGCCCTTTGCAAGAAGAACGCTACCACTGAATCTATCTTTATCATTCAACCTTGATAACCAAGAATTCAAATCTTGCAGTTTTTCTTCTCTTATACTGTTTTCATTTATACTCAATGGAGGTATATACATGACAGCCATAATTGCACTTGATGCCGCTAGTATACCTGCAAATAGAAATATTAGTGTCATCATTTTTTACTCCACAAAAGGCTATCGATTTTTATGTACTTTAATAGGTGAATTAGTTTTCATCTCTCAATATTGAATTAGGGTAGGACAAGATTCATTTGGATTTAGCCAAGTTTTCACCCGCATCCATAATTTCCTCTTTTGGAGTCACATTATAAGGATTTTAAGTGTCTAGCAAACCCGAGGAAATCCAGCTACAAAAATATGTTAATTTTCAAAACAAGTTATTTGGAAATAGATTTAAACTAATCTCCGGTGCAATATTATGGCTCTACCTACGTAATTCATAAAAATGTGATATCTCTCTCATGTTGTGTGAGTTTACGGCCCCATTACTTTAAAAGTAAGCTATGGTCACGTAAACGCACCATTTGTACATTTCTACACATTATATCGTGCTTCAATTGACAGAATAATGCTTATTTTTATGATAATCTCCGTCATCAATCTGCTGCTATTCTTTCTCTAATTCTTGAGCCCGTTATTGTTCAACAATTCATATATTGATTTGGTTTCAATATTTCATCAAATGGTCTTTTTGCCTCTATTTTGTTATAAAAACTTGCGAAGGTACGTTCAACATATACAATTAATGTTGCATGTAGGTACGGCAATGATAGTTGTACTCTTGAACTGATTGCATTTCAATCAGCTAATAATTAAAAAATTGATCCACTCAAGGTGTATTATGACTACAGATTCTTCACAAAATACAGATATAGATCTGACTGTTTCAAACCAGCTCGCAATCTATAAAGCAATCTACTCGTCAGCATCGGATGCCATTGTTTTTACTGATCCACAACGTCGAGTTATCCTTATTAATAAAGCCATGAGCAAAATGCTGGGTTATTCTCTTAACGAGGTGCAGGGTAAATCAGCCGAGCTATTTTATGCCCATTCTTCTGATTTTCATGAGCAAGGTAAACAACGTTACAGTCAAAATTCTGAAAACAAAACCGGTGTATATGAAATTAATTATAAAAATAAAAATGGCAGTTTGATAGTTGGTGAAACACACGGCAACCATGTGCATGACGAAAATGGAAACCTCCTGGGATATATCGGTGTCATTCGAGATATTTCTGAGCGCAAAAAAGCGAATAGTCTAATTAATCGATTTGGCCGTATTGTTGAAGACTCACTGAATGAAGTCTATCTGTTTGGCAATGAAAGTCTAACTTTCATCGATGTCAATCGTGGAGCACGTCAAAATTTGGGATACAGTATTGACGAACTGCGCACAATGAAACCTTTTGAAATTAAACCGGAATATACCGAAGATACGTTTAAAATATTGATATTTCCACTTCGGAATCAAACTAGTCAGAAATTAATATTTGAAACATCTCATCGCAGAAAAAACGGCACTACCTATCCCGTTGAAGTCCATTTACAAAGAGTCAACCTGGAAGGGGATTACTTTTTTTTGGCAATTATTCTCGATATCACTAAGCGAAAAAGAGCTGAAGCAGAATTACAACAACATAGAGAAAAACTTAAACAGCTGGTTGCGGAACGTACCGCGGAACTACAAAGCCAAACACAAGAACTCGAATTAGCCAATGATGAATTGAGACGATTTAACTATTCTGTATCACATGATTTAAAAGCACCACTTCGTGCAATTCACGGCTTTAGCAATGTAGTCTTGCAAGACTACAAAAAACTAAATGATGATATTATCAAGGACTACCTTAATCGTATTTGTAATGCAACTGTACGAATGGAGCAGATTATTGAAGATATGCTTAAATTATCTCGTGTACGGATAGAAAATATTTCGTTAGAACCAATTGATATCACACAATTGGTTACGATCGTAGTATCACTTTTGCAAGAGAGAAATAATCATAGCAATGTGTCAATTCAGATAACTCCCACTGAAATTGCACTAGGTGATCCGGGGTTGATTCGAATCGTTCTGGAAAATCTGTGGGATAATGCCTGGAAATACTGCTCAACCAATGAAAATATCGAGATTGAATTTGGTATGCTAAAACAAAACGAAGAAAACGTTTATTTTATTAAAGACAACGGCGTTGGTTTTGATATGAAGTTTTATGACAAACTGTTTAATCCATTTCAACGATTGCATAATGAAAGCGAGTTTTCCGGATCTGGAATCGGATTAGCTACTGTACAAACAATATTGCACCGCCATGGTTGTAAAATATGGGCGAATTCAGTGAAACATTCAGGAACCACATTTTATTTTACGCTTCCAAAGCTATAACAATCAGAAAAATCTGCACACCAGGTGGCGTGATGAAAGCCCCTTGAAGGGATTTTTAAAACTCCTCTGACTTTATTACTCTATTCTCTTATTATTTTTCTCTATTTTCCTTTTTTGGGTTTGAAACTCTAAACTTTAGTTAAAATCATTATATTCAAACAATTCTCTTTGGAAGAATAATCAGACACTCAGACTTACGCTGATGAGAGACACAAAAAGGATAATATAATTGTAATTTCTAACAAGCATTGGAGCCTTTGCAAATTCAGTGGCTCCAATGATTTTGTACTCACAGTAAAATTGGTCAAACAAAACTAACACTGGCAAATAATAAACCCGCTGTTAAACACGCGCCCGTACGGACATGATTCCAACGTTTCCACGAAATCAAATATCTTCGCCATTCTTTGACTGCATTGTCTTCATCGGGATCAATACGAGCAAGCATATCATTTAGTGGCACATTTCTAAGCCCTGTTACCACAAGAGAACCGAACAGATAAACAATACTACCCACCAGATAATAAGGCGCTTCAGATTCAGACCAGTTTATTACAGCATAGATTCCTAAAACAACGGCGGCAAGAGGAATACCAAAAAACAGAAAAGCAAACGACCAATTAAATACATCGATATTAATACGTTGCATTGCTCTAATGCCGTCGCAGGCTTGTAAATTTCCTAAGGCCGTCATCACAAAAGAGGAAAACGTAAAAAAAATTCCCGCCATAATAACGGACGCCACTGCCGTGATAAGACTTAATTCATTCATGTTCAATCCTCCTAACCGGAAACAGCAATTGATTTACCGACAAATGATGGTTCTCGTGCTGCCCATGTATGAATGCGGGCTACTGCACGACGTGCTACTATCATTTTTCTAGTTTTACCTTTCTCAGACACAAAAGGTAACACTTCGGAGTTTTCATTGCTTAGATGCACGGGTCGCACAAGAGTCCAATCCAACCCACTGTTTTTTACCAGTGCTTCCTGAGCTTCTGTATCGTCGATTTGAGGCTTGAGGATCAAACTAAAAAACAATTGATCAACAAAACGCAACAAACCGCGGGTTTCTCCAATGCCATAGGTGCTTTGTACAATGAGTCGTTTCACACCATTTTTTCGCATAGCATCGATGACATTTTTTGTTCCTCTGGATCGGACATCCTGTGCGGTGTGGGCACTACCGAAAAACCTTACCCGTAAGGGATTTTCACTGATTCCCAGGGTTACAATCACTACATCATGACCGTGAACGGCTTTTTCAATGTCATCCATTTTAGTTGCGTCACCGTTAATGGTTTGTAGTCGATCAGATGCTATAGGCAACAAATTTGCGCTTCGAGAAAACGCCGTTACCTGGTGACCATCGTTCAATAATCTTTCCACAACTTCTCGACCCGTACCACCGGTTGCTCCAACTACCAGGATGTTTAACGATGCACTGTTTTGCCCTAATGCATCATAGGTATCTGTATTATCTATACTTTTCATAATAGCCCTTCCTTTTGATTAGCCTAGCTCGTCAACTTGACACCCTGTCAATTGACATGCTGTAAAGCCTAAGCTAGACTTTACAGCATGTCAAGTGGAAAAAACGAAACTAAAACACGAATCCTCAAAGCAACATGGCACCTCTTGGAGCAACATCGTGGTAAGGATGTCAGTATGGGCGATATTGCGAAAGCCGTAGGTATTTCGCGTCAAGCGGTATACCTCCACTTTGCATCACGAACAGAATTAATGATTGCGACAGTTCATTATGTGGATGAAGTAAAAGGGCTCAACGAGCGTTTCCAACAATTTGAAACCGCAACTTCCGGTATTGAACTCCTTGAGGCATGCGTTGAAATTTGGGGAAACTATATCCCCGAGATATATGGATTAGCCAAAGCATTACTCAGTACACGCGACACGGACGAAGCTTCCGCAGCAGCCTGGAATGATTCAATGGGCTGTTTGAAGGATGTTTGCAAGATGATAATCGACACACTTGATAAGGAAGGACTTCTTGCTTCAGAATGGTCTCCAAACGACGCGACAAATATATTTTGGACAATGCTATCTGTGCAGAACTGGGAACAACTAACCGTCGAGCGCGATCAATCCACAGCGCAATATGTGGAATGGATGAAAACACTGTTAAAACGGGCCTTTGTAAAAAATACCTGAACAGCTTTATACCCTCAGTGTTATGAATTCAGAAAATAAGATTCCAATATCATAAGTGCAATTCAATAAGCTAGTTTTATGAAGATATGGATTAAAAATATGGTCTGCGATCGCTGTATACTCGTCATTCAAAATGCATTGGATGAGCTGGACATAAAACCTTTGCAGATCCAATTGGGTGAGATCGATTTGGGTGAGCTGAATCTGGATAATGATCAGATAGAAGCTTTGCGCAAGAAGATATCACCCTTAGGTTTTGAGTTAATCAGTGATAAAAAAAGTCAGCTCATAGAAAAAATAAAAAAAAGCATTATTGATCTTGTGCAAAAACCCGAAGAGGTGGAAAAAACAAAACTATCAGTCTATTTAAGTAATCAAGTTTTTCATGATTACACTTATCTCAGCAATCTGTTTTCTTCAGTTGAGAGCGTGACCATTGAACAGTATTTTATCAATCAAAAAATCGAAAAGGTAAAAGAATTACTTGTTTATGACGAACTAACGCTTACTGAAATAGCCTATCGTCTCGGATATAGCAGTGTGGCACACTTAAGTCGACAATTTAAGAAAGTCACAGGGCAAACTCCATCCAAATTTAAAGCACTACGCGATAACGGCTTGCGAAAATCGATCGATAAAGTGTAAATTATGCAACATTCTACCAACAAGATATAACGCTCCTAAACTCTTCTGCTCCTACAATATCGGACAAGTAAAGATTACTTTACTGACAGATATTAAACCAATTTCAAAGGAGCACACGTTATGTCTAATTCAATTAACTTATCACTCCATGGCATTTCCTGTTGCAGTTGTCTTGCAGCTGTTGAGGAGGCGGTTAGCAAAGAGAGTCATGTACAAAAAGTTGAGATCGATCCAGACACCTTAACAGCATGTGTTGAAACTGACTTACGCGCAAGCCATATCATTGCCGCCATTAAAGCCGCTGGCTACGACGCGACTAAAATATAATTCAATAAGGAGGTGTTCTTATGAACACGACACGCCTATCCATATCCGGGATGAGTTGTGCTGGTTGTGTGGCCAGTGTTGAAAGTGCCTTAAACAATGTCGCTGGCGTTGTTTCAGCAACAGTCAATTTTGCCGAGCATACTGCAACAGTTGAAGGAAAATTTTTGGCAAAAGATTTACTGGATGCGATTGCTGATTCCGGTTATAAAGCAGCGGAATTAAAAAGCAGTGATGATGAGGCAGAAAAAGATGCAGCGGAAATGGATTATTACCGGCGTCTGTTGAAAAAGGCGGGTGTCGCTGCAGCGATAGGTTTTCCTCAGTTTATTTTAGGCATGTCAGGTTTTTTACCCAACATGACCGATGACACCGGCCGCTTATTCTGGCTGGGCGTTGGACTGTTGAGCATTGTTGTCCTGGTGTATTCGGGTGGCCATTTCTTTATCGGGGCCTGGAAGGCAGCGCGAAACCACAAAGCAAATATGGATACACTCATTGCTTTGGGAACTGGCACCGCATGGATCTATTCCATGGTGATCATTGCCTTTCCTGACCTGGTACCGGCTATGGCAAAACATGCCTATTTTGAAGCAGCAGCTATCATTCTGGCGCTGATTAATTTCGGTGCTGCACTGGAGATGCGCGCCCGTGGTAAAACCTCTGAAGCCATTAAACGACTTATCGGTTTGAAGCCCAAGACCGCCCGTATTATACGTAATGGTATCGAGCAGGATATTGCTATTAAAGAGGTTGGTCTTGACGAAACCTTGAGAGTACGCCCAGGCGAACGCATTGCGGTCGACGGTTTGATTATTGAAGGTCACTCCAGTGTCGACGAATCCATGCTAACGGGTGAACCCGTGCCAGTGCAAAAACAAGCTGGGGATGAAGTGGTTGCTGGTACTATTAACAAAACGGGTAGCTTCCTTTTTCAGGCAAAACGCATTGGCAAGGACACCGCGCTATCGCAAATCATCGAAATGGTCCGTAATGCCCAATCCTCCAAGCCTTCAATCGGTCGTTTAGCGGATAAGATCTCATCCATCTTTGTGCCCAGTGTACTGATTATTGCGGTCATTACATTTTTAACCTGGTTTAACTTTGGTCCTACAGACCAGGCTACGACACTCGCGATTGTTACCACCATGACCGTGTTAATCATTGCTTGTCCCTGTGCGTTAGGATTAGCAACACCCATTTCTATTATGGTTGGTGTTGGCAAGGCAGCAGAGTTCGGTATCTTGATTCGCAATGGAGATGCATTGCAGCAAACTGGTCGACTTAACACAATAATCTTAGACAAGACCGGTACGGTGACTGAGGGAAAACCCAGTGTCACTGACATAGTATCAGTCGGAGATTGGGCGCAAGATAAACTCTTACAATGGGCTGCAAGCCTGGAACAAGGCTCTGAACATCCGCTGGCAGAAGCAATTGTAAATGCGGCCAGAGAAAGAGAATTATCATTATATAAGGCTGAGCAATTTAGGGCCATTGCGGGACATGGCGTGGAAGCAACTATTGAAGGCCAACAGATACTACTGGGTAATCGAAAACTGATGCTGGATCAAGGTATCGACATAAGTGCCATTGATGAAGCTGCAAAGGCGCTCACTCAAAAAGCACAAACACCCATGTTTATGGCGATTGCTAATCGTATTGAAGGAGTTATTAGTGTTTCCGATGCCATTAAAGAAGATTCAAAAGCGGCAATACAACGTATGCATGACATCGGTCTAAATATTGTGTTACTCACTGGTGATAATCAAGCTACTGCTGAAGCAGTGGCGCAACAAGTTGGAATTGATGAAGTCATCGCCGAAGTATTGCCTCAGGATAAGGCCAACACGGTTGCGAGTTTACAGAAGCGCGGTAAACGTGTTGGCATGGTCGGCGATGGCATCAACGATGCTCCTGCCCTAGCGCATGCTAATGTGGGATTCGCCATCGGAACCGGCACAGATGTGGCCATTGAAAGCGCCGATATTACGTTGATGCGTGGATCTCTGCATGGCGTGGTGGATGCTATAAATATTTCTCAGGCAACAATTCGCAATATAAAGCAAAACATGTTCGGAGCATTTATCTATAATTCACTCGGAATACCGATCGCTGCTGGTGTACTGTTTCCATTTATGGGCATGCTGCTCAATCCGATGATCGCAGGTGGCGCCATGGCGATGTCATCAGTAACTGTAGTGAGTAACGCAAATCGGTTACGCTTGTTTAAACCACGGACTAATATAAATATCACAGGAGGTAGAGTTTAGTGATTATGTTTAACATAATTGGAGTTTCACTCATTGGACTAATAGTTTGGTGGTTTTGGATAGCCAAATAACTGATCTCCCTGTTTGTTATCATTAACCTAGAAAAGTCAGTTGGGCTCGCCCTGAATGTACACCAAGAGTTTGTGCAGTGAATCGTGATCCAACTAATTTTTTTTAACATGCAGGGGGACATTTTACATGAGTGATATTCAACAAATTCATCATTTACTTTGCCCTAGCACCTCCGACATCCAATCAACAAAAACTCGCTTCCTGGTAGACATAAGCTTAGTATGAGAGAAGACTAAACTCACGGGCATTGGCGGTTCCTCAAAGTCGGGCAATAAAATTTTTAGCTTTCCTTTTTTTACCAACGGTTCGATTTGATAAGAGAGAAACATCCCAATTCCAAGACCGGCTGCACAAGCATCGATTGCAGCGGGTGCTTGATTGCAGCCGAAGGCACCTTTGATTTGAACAGATAGTGGTTTACCATTGTCGATAAATTGCCACGTCGATCCTGATGTTAATCCAGTAAAGCGTACACAATCACGATTTGAAATTTCTTCTGGTCGTTTAATTTTTCCTGCTTTTTTTAAATACTCAGGGCTGGCACAAACCACTCGACGAATTTGTCCAACGGACTTTGCTATCAAGGATGAATCACCCAGGTGACCAATACGAAATGCAACATCAATCCCCTCTTCGACAAGATTGACAACACGGTCCAACAGTAATAGATCAACACTAACACGATCGTAACGTTGTAAAAAACTGGTGATAGCCGGCGATACGTGCATCTTACCAAACATCACTGGTGCGGTAACGTTAATGTGCCCACTTGGTTCACTCTGCTGTGCGCTGAGTTCTAATTCTGCATCATCAATATTTGTCAGGATTTGTCGGCACCGATCCAGATATTGACGACCTTCATCGGTTAGAGCAATACGCCGTGTAGTACGGTTAAGCAACTGAACGTCCAACGATTTTTCGAGCGCTGCCAGGGTGCGAACCACCGATGGCAAGGACTTGTCCAAAGCCTCCGCTGCAGCGGTTAAGCTCCCTTTATCCACAATTTGCACATAAGTTGCCATTGCTAATAATTTATCCATATCTTCAGATTACTCCACTTTATGCAATAGTCAAATAGGTTTTTATATATTTATTCAATATTCCAAATCATTCAAACTCTTTTCATACGGTGTTAATCCCAATGACCGTAGGACAAAAATTTAATTTTTCAGTGAATAAACATTACATGCACAGTGCTTATAAAAGGAGAAACAAACTTGAAAGCAGCAATAATTGTTTTATCAGATCCAAAAGGCGGCGAAGAAGCATTAGGTCGAGTATTCAATGCCCTGGCAGCAGCTTACGATTACCAGCAACAAGGTGATGAAGTAACGGTTTTATTTCAAGGCACAGGAACTCGTTGGATTGCGGAATTGAATAAATCAGATCATCCCGCTCATGGATTATTCGATGTAGTTAAAAATACTGTAGCCGGTGTTTCTTGTGGTTGCGCTGACGTTTTTGGTGCCACCGAAGCGATAGAAAAATCGGCATTCGATTTTATTAAAGACAATGCCGTACCGGGCACGAAGGGTTTGCCTAGCTTACGCAATCTTGCATCTGAAGGCTATACCATTTTGAGCTTTTAACCTATGCCTACCGGGCAGCTTGACAAAATACTATCATCTGTCCGGATTTACTTTTTCATTATTAATTAACAGGAATAGCCTCATGAGCATAAGCAACCTCTACCATGAAGGTGAACTAGCAACACAATGTCGCGCTAACGAAACTGAAATAGCGCAAAGGAATGGCGGTGTAGTAAGTAAAACAATTCCTGCTGGCGCATTACCCTTTATTGAACAGCAGCCAATGGCTGTAATCGGTAGCATGAATCCCAACGGCCACATCTGGGCCTCGATACTTTTTGGACAACCAGGGTTTATACATACTTTAGATGATCACACACTGGAAATCGATCTTTCACAACCCCGTTCGGCTAGTGATGATCCACTGTGGAGCAATCTGATCGAAAATGCAGACGTGGGACTTATTATCATCGAATTGGATTCGCGCCGGCGACTCCGTATTAATGGGCAGGCGAGAAGAGTTTCGGCCAAAAGATTAATCATTGATATTGAACGTGCGTATCCCAACTGCCCTAAATACATTCAACGACGTCAATGGAAAATTGCGACTATTGAAGAACAACTCGAGTCATCCACAAATTCACCAATTAACCCACCCATCAGCACAAAGGGAACTATACTCAATGAAACTCAGAAAAAATTAATCGCCAACGCAGATACCTTCTTTGTCACCAGTGGCCATCCTAATCATGGACTAGACGCTTCTCATCGTGGTGGTCATCCAGGTTTTGTACAGTTAATCAATGATCAGCTACTTCTTATTCCTGATTTCTCAGGCAATAGCATGTTTAATACCTTAGGAAATTTTACCAGCTATCCCTTTGCAGGATTGGTATTTGTAGATTTCAAACACAATTGCCTGTTACAACTTACAGGCGGCACTGAGGTTTTATGGGATATTGAAGACCCACAAGAAGAAACCGGGGGAACACAACGCTACTGGCAGTTTAATATATTAGCCTGGCAAGAATACTCTCTTCCTTTTCATCTTGATTGGGAACTTTTCGATTATTCTCCGCATATTCCAAAGCAACGTCATCGAATTCCAGATAACAACACATTGTTACTCAGAGTTGAGAGAATCCAACGTGAAACTAAGCGCATCAAATCCTTTAGGTTACGCGCAGTCGATGGAGGGATATTGCCAGAATTCACGCCGGGTGCACATTTACTCGTTAAAGTTAAACTACCCGACGGCAGTATTGCAGATCGACACTACTCTTTACTTTCCGATTGCAGAAATAATGAGATATACGAAATAGCTGTCTTGATGGAACCTGATGGTCGGGGTGGTTCAAACTATATGCATCAACAGATAAATGAGGGTGATGTTTTGGAATGCCAGGTACCAAAAAATAACTTTCCGCAGGTGGAGAGTGTTAAACACAATATACTGATTGCAGGTGGTATTGGTATTACGCCAATTTTTTCCATGTTACAAGAACTGGTTTCAGAACAACAATCATTTGAACTGCACTATAGTGCTCGAACCAACTCAGCACTTGCATTACGCGATAGGATCGAGAAAATTGCTGGTGGCAATGTTCATTTTTATTCGTCCCATGAGCCTCAAGGTCAGTGTATGAATCTAGAAAGTCTATTATCGCCTCCTAAGCCGAATGTACATGTGTATGTTTGTGGCCCGCATCAAATGATCAGTGCAGTTCGTGAAATAAGTAAAGCTTTAGGCTGGACTCCAGCCCAAATTCACTTTGAAAGTTTCGGTCCCAAAGCTTTAGCTCACGAACATTCAATTCGCGTGCACCTACTCAAGTCCAAAAAAACACTCACTATATCTCCTAATAGCTCTATTCTCGACACGTTGATTGATGCGGGAATCAACGTTCCTCATGATTGCAAACGCGGTGAATGTTTGATGTGTGTCACACGAGTATTAGGTGGTGAACCAGATCACCGGGACTTATGCCTCAGTCCGGAAGAACAATCCACCTCAATGTGTATTTGTGTTTCCCGAGCCAAGAGTGAAAAATTAAAACTCGATTTATAATAATGTGAACTTAAATTAAATCACAGTTATACGTAACATATAATTTAACCGATTTGTATACGCTAGCTGACAATATTAAAATCTATACATTAGATCCCCGCCTAACTTGCCCGGCAGTCATTGAAAATGTTTTTTGAAATACTCGTGAAAATGCGGCTTCGGATTTATACCCAACAAGATCCGCTGCTTCTGCGACACTTTTTCCCTCGCTTAATTTCGACCAAGCAAGCTGCATACGCCACCAAGTTAGGTATTGACTAACCGTCCAACCACTCACTGATTTAAATGTTTCAACAAACACAGTACGCGATAATGCCGCTTCAACAGCTAATGTTTCCAATGTCCAGTGTTTAGCAGGCTGTTTATGAAAAGCGTTTATTGCTTTATTCAAGCGCTCATGTGAATACAAAGCCAGAAAACCGAAATGGTCTGGATTTTCCATCAAATGCTGGCGTAGCGCATAAGTAAATAATATTTCTGACAATTTATCTAGAATGGCTTTTGATGCAGTATTTTGAGACAGACATTCAGCTAAAATCATATCAAATATAGATTGCATCCACGGTGAATCACTATTATGTGGAATGATAAAAACAGGCGGTAATTCATCGAGTAAATAAACGCTACTTTTGTGATGAAACCTCACTTCAGCACATAACATTCCGGTACCCACTTCGGTACTGTCGAGAAATTTTGTTTCTTGGTAGGAAAGATGTTTTTGTTGTCCGATTTGTGGAGTGAGAGGTGTCATACTATGAGCGAGTTCTTTTGGAAAAATAACCAGATCACCACATAACAATTCTACTTTCAAATAATCCGGCACATCCAATAAACACCCCCCCCCAGTTACGAGATGAAAACAAGTTGCTCCAATGCGATGCTCATTTATCAGCCAGTCTCCACATACAGTAGCATTATGATATATCTCTGCATCCAGACGTAATAAGCCTAAAAGCTCTGAAAACGCATCAGATCCGGTCGATAGAGCATTTTTTTCGTATTTATTAGCATTCATCGTTCAAGTATATCAAGTAATATCTTTATTTCAAATGACATAACATTTAATTAAAGGAAATTAGCGATGACGACTTTTACACAATACACACCCGAAACTGCAAACACCGAACATGCAAAAGAAACACTCACAAACATTAAAAATAAATACGGCTTCATCCCCAATTTATTTGCTTACATGGCCGAAGCACCAACAACGGTCGATGCATACTTAATGCTAAATGATCTAGTTTCAAAAACATCGCTCACTTCCGCTCAACAACAAATCACGTTACTTACCGCTAGTGTTGAAAATGATTGTGAGTTTTGCAGTGTCGCCCATCAAGCATTTGGCAAGCTCAGCAAAGTAGACCAACAAACAATGAAAGCAATTGTTAATGGTGATGAGGTAAAAAATCAAAAAGACCGAGCATTAATTATATTGACCAAATCAATTGTAAAAAATCGTGGACGATTAACGCAACACGAGATTGAAAATTTCATTGATGCCGGTTTTACTACACAGCAAATCTTTGAAGTAATTTTGGCCGTTACCATTAAAACACTCTCAAATTATATAAATCATTTAACATTACCAGAGCCTAATAAAGAGTTGCTTGAAATGCTGTAAAACCAGGAAAATGGATTAAGCAAAGTAAAAATCAAATCGTTGGTAGTATTCTTGCTACCAACGAATCAAAGCTACTAAATTCGAATAACACGACCTCTATAGCAGTCGCGCTATATTCAAAAAAATAATTGTTTGTATATATCATTTATGGACGTTTGAATATGGCCCATGGAAGAAATGAGGTTCGCATGCGAGCTTGTTGAATTCTTGCAATAAGTGATGTATAGCCAATCTGAGTATTATCACTGTAGGCGCTTTGGCCTGAAGGCTGCAAAGTTGCTGTTCAAACATTATCATTGGTAGACTAGTTACATTTTTAGCATTGATGAAATTTAGATCGATAATTTTGATTGCGAAAAATGAAATGTGGATGTTAATACCTGAACATAATAAGTTAATGATTGAGATTATCTGAATAATGCCTACAAAAACATATGCGTGAGCAACATAGGAAATCAGACCCAATAGGCAAAGTGTTTGTTTTTAATATTTGCTTTACTATTGATACTCATTGAGCCTTCTCCTCCAGTTTAACAAAAAAAGTTAAACTGGAGGCGTCCAAACCAAAAGGAGAAAGCTCAATGAATTTTTACAATAACACACACCCATATTACTGTGGTATCGATT
>Ga0316207_10001410_pt1 | contig 29786 bp, 28 predicted proteins | sample 6weekpyrite_MG_FD_204943 | JGI IMG/M metagenome (GOLD analysis project Ga0316207, IMG submission 204943) | Microbial mat bacterial communities from mineral coupon in-situ incubated in ocean water Damariscotta River, Maine, United States -... | ecosystem: Environmental > Aquatic > Marine >...
AATGCCACTAATGCAACCATTGTTAATGTTTTTGAAATACAATTTTTCATAATACTTAACCTGCTTAAACTCATACTATATTAATAGTCGTTAATTCTTAGAATGTATACCGCGCGCTCACTTGTGCTCGCGTTCTATCGTAATCATTAACAGCTGTATTAGAATCATTTTCAGTGTAATAAACACCGGCACCTAAGCTCCAGTTATCATCAACCAAGTAACGGCCAGTAACAGAAGCCTGGTACAAAAATTCATTTCGCGTTTTACCCGTCAGAATATTTTCACCACGATAATGATTTTTTTCTAATGATAGTGACGCTGTCACACTGACTCTTTTAGCGGGTATAATCTGTAGAGCCGCTCTTACACCACCAAAATTACGTTGCGCCGCTGCACGCGCTGCTTCTGACTCAGCTTGCGCATCTTCAAAACCAAGATAAACACTCCCTGAAATTGTCGGGCTCCACTTCATGCCATACTGATGCGTTACACCCGTACCCAAAATATAAAGTGTTGAACTACGCACGCTCTGACTTGGATAACGCGTTTGTGCTACCTGCAATTGGGTTTTCCAGTCAGTTTTTCTATTCAGATGACGCGTCCAGCTACCCGAAAGACTTACCAGACTACGGTTATCTAAGTCTTCCAGTTCAAATTCCTGAACCAGGCCTGTAACACCAAAACTATTGTCTCCATCACGCCACTTCACACCGGCATAGGCATTCCATGTTTCTGTTTCAAACTCTTCATCAGTGGAGTAATAACGCGCAGAAACATCAACACCCATAAACAGTTGCTTGCCGGGCTCAAAGGGATGGCTTAATTTGCCGCCAACATTTACATTTAAAAAATCATCACTTTCTTCAAGTGAACCACCTGTCAGGCTTAATGTTCCAAACAAAGGGCTAAAGAATGTTGCATCGGCTGGCGCACTATTAATATTCGTGTCGTGACCTAAGGCTACTTCAATGTAAGCACTACCCGAAGATTTATACTCAGTCTCTCTTAAACGAATAATCCGGATAAAATCTTTAACATTATTGGCCACTGTTTCAGGTGGGTTGGCCGCTAGCACCGTTTTAAATTCCTGTCTTGCGCGGGTATCTTCTTTGAGCAAAAAGTAAGCGCGGCCAAGTTCTAAACGGGCAAGATAATTATCTGGCGTTACTAATACGACGCGCTCTAAAGCGATCAGGCCTTCACTGATCTTGCCTGCATCAATCGCAGCTAAACCGTAGTAATAATCATAGGTCACATCACCCTCAAGCTCATCACGATACTTAAGCGCCAACTCATAGGCTTGTTGCGCCTTACCTTGTTTGCGTAATTTTTCTACTTCACTGGCCTTAAAGCTATCTGCCAGCGCCAGTGGCGATAACAATGATAAACATAGACCCAACGCGAGCGTTTTTGTTTTTATTGCAGGTTTCATACAGTTGTCCGCTTCCTAAGTACTTATTCTATATAGTTGTATCCGATTCTATATAATGACGTGTTAATACCCTTTTCTCAAGCCGATTCAAGTAGGTATTTTCAGACATGCAGGCTTTTTATGCCTATGCGATAATAAAACCTGATTTTTAGACATTATTTACCTTACAAAGCACACAGAAACTTACATAAAATATAATAAAAACAATACTTTAAATGAAAAAATCGTTTTCAAACAATTTATGTGATTATCTCGATAAAATGTCGGAAAAAATCGGTCAGGGCATTGCCTGGCTGACACTTTTCATGGTGATCACCCAATTTAGCGTGGTCGTGCTGCGTTATCTATTTAATATTGGCTGGATTTCCATGCAGGAATCCATTTTATACATGCACGCCCTTGTGTTTATGCTGGGTGCCGCCTATACCCTCAAACATGATGGCCATGTTCGAGTCGATATTTTTTATCACAAAATGGGGGCTCGTGGTAAAGCCCTGGTAAATGTTCTCGGTAGCCTGTTACTCCTTTTACCGGTTTGTGTGTTTATTATTAGTTATAGCTGGGATTACGTCGCTAATTCGTGGAGCCTGCAAGAGGGTTCGCGTGAAGCAGGGGGCTTAGCCGGTTTATTCCTGCTCAAGAGCAGTATTGTGTTGTTACCGGTACTTCTCATCCTGCAGGGCACATCGCAATTTATAAAAAATCTACTGACACTTTTCAATCATCACAAAGCAGGTGAGCATGTCTGAGTATATGGCATTGTTCATGTTCGCCTCTGTTTGTCTGGTATTGCTATCAGGTTATCCAGTAGCCTTTAGCCTCGCTGGCACCGCCTTGCTATTTGCCTTTATCGGTTCGTCTACCGGTTATTTTGATAGTGACTTTCTCGAAGCCCTGCCAAATCGTTTATACGGCATCATGGAAAATGAAACCCTGGTTGCTGTGCCGCTATTTGTCTTTATGGGCATTATGCTGGAACGCTCTAAAGTAGCTGAAGGGTTACTTGAAACCATGGCGTCTTTATTTGGTTCACTACGCGGTGGTTTAGGGATCTCGGTGACTCTGGTAGGAATGCTGCTTGCTGCCAGTACCGGCATCATTGGTGCAACCGTTGTGACAATGGGTCTGCTGGCATTGCCGACCATGTTACGTCGCGGTTATGATCCAGCGCTTGCCGCCGGAACTATTTGTGCCTCGGGCACACTTGGACAAATTATTCCTCCCTCCATTGTTCTGGTTTTACTTGGCGATGTCCTGTCTTCTGCTTATCAGCAAGCTCAACTCGATATGGGGATTTTTTCACCTGAAACTGTTTCCGTTGGCGATCTCTTTGCTGGCGCCTTACTACCTGGACTCATGCTGGTCGGTCTTTATTTAATTTACATTTTAACCATGGCTTGGCTAAAACCTGACAGCATGCCCAGCCAACCTAAATCAGAGCAACAACATCAATCAGGTTTATTGCTACGGGTTCTAAAAGTTTTATTACCCCCGTTATTATTAATTGTCGCAGTCCTCGGATCTATTTTAGCAGGGCTTGCCACACCTACCGAAGCTGCTTCTGTCGGTGCAATGGGCGCAATTTTACTTGCCATACTCAGTGGTGAATTTACTTACCCTCGTTTACTCGAAGTCATGCGCAACACAACACGCGTGACCAGCATGGTGTTTTTAATTTTTATTGGTGCGTCGATTTTCTCGCTTGTATTTAGAGGCTTTGGTGGCGATGACATTGTTGCTGACATGCTCAACAGTTTACCTGGCGGCGTTTTTACTGCCATGTTGGTTGTTATGCTACTGATGTTTTTACTGGGTTTTATTCTCGACTTTATTGAAATTACGTTTGTTGTTGTACCGATCGTCGGACCAATACTATTAGCCATGGGACTTGATCCGGTTTGGTTAGGCGTAATGATCGCGATTAATTTACAAACCTCTTTTTTAACCCCACCGTTTGGTTTTGCGTTATTTTATTTACGTGGTGTTGCACCCAAAGAACTTACAACCTTACATATCTATAAAGGCGTTATGCCGTTTATTGCCATTCAACTTATTGGCCTTTGTTTGATTGCTTACTGGCCCAGTATTGCTACCTGGTTACCCGCTCAAATTTACGGCTAATTAAATGCCAATGCCTGCATCATTCTATTTGCAAAACTTTTATTATTAATTCGCGCTCTAATTCGCTCCCTTATTACTTATTAGTTTAGTCTATTATCCCCGTCCATTCAGATAAGCGCGTTCAGAAATATTGTGCCATTGTGTCGCCTGATCACGAAAAGTTCTAAACGACTCAAAAACCTTTTTAGAAAGTTTGTCTTTATCACCCACTTCGGCGACCACTTCATCTGACAAGGCTTTTAATTTCTTCAACACATCATCCGGATATCGACGCAAATCAACCTTATGTTTATTCACTAAGGTATCTAGTGCCTGATTATTTTGCGCGGTATATTCAGATAACATATCCTGGTTTGCCACACGTGCTGCGTTGATCACAATTGATTGTAAATCAGCGGGTAAAGATTCAAGCACTTTTTTGTTAACAAAACATTCCAGTGTTGTGCCTGGCTCATGCCAACCAGGATAGTAATAGTGTTTAGCTGCTTTATATAAACCAAAAGCCAGATCGTTATAAGGGCCAACAAATTCACTCGCATCAATTGCACCGGATTGCAGAGATGTAAAAATTTCACCGCCAGGTAAGCTCACCGGCGTTCCTCCTGCTCGGCGCAACACCTCACCACCCAGACCTGGAATCCTCATCTTCAAGCCTTTTAAATCAGCAACTGAATTAATTTCTTTATTAAACCAGCCACCCATTTGTACGCCGGTGTTACCTGCAGCCATAGGTGTTAAACCAAAAGGCGCATAAACTTCTTGCCATAACTCCATACCACCACCGTGATACAACCAGGCATTCATTTCCTGAGCGTTTAGACCAAACGGCACTGCCGCAAAGAATTGTGCTGCTTCGCTTTTGCCCTTCCAGTAATACGCAGCACCATGACCGAGTTCAGCAACACCACGTGAAACAGCATCAAAAATCTCAAAGGCAGGTACAAGCTCTTTTGCACCATAAACCTTAACCTGTATCCGTCCACCACTCATTTCATTAATCAGATTGGCAAGATAATTAGCACCGGTACCCAAACCCGGAAAATTCTTTGGCCAGGTTGTCACCATTTTCCACTTGTATTCAGGCTGAACCTTGGCGTAAGCCGCTCCCGGAGCAACCATAGCCGATCCCGCTAATAGCCCGCTTCCACCCAGTTTTTTTATAAACTCACGCCGTTTCATCTTCTAACTCCCTCATTGAACAGGTTTTTTTCGATTTACTGAGTCTATCTGATGCGCCCACATCGAGCAAACACAACATGAATATAAGCGCTATTCCTGATAGTATCTAAACCATAATAATTATTATAAGACTCACTACTTTGTCAGCAGAATCGCAGCTTATTCAATCGACACGCTATCGCTTCGCAGCGATCGTCGGTAGTAGCTTTATTTTAATGCCATTACTTGGCCATATGGCTGCTGTCTCATTTGGTTTAGTGACATGGCATGATTTGATCATTGCTCTGGAACAACCTCTTTTACCCTTGTACGTTGCCTTCATGTTTCTGTGGAGCACCACCTATGCATGGCGATTATTAGCCCCGATACAGGAATGGAAAAAAACTAACCCCAATTCTCACTATGCCTCACCTAAAATACATAAGCGCTTAAAACGTTTTAGCAGCGATTACTGGGGCTTTTATTTGTGTTACGTACTCATTGTTCCACAAATTTATTTCTGGTCTACAACATCGCCCGGTAACCTTGATCTTAATCTATTCAGTAAAATCATTTTATTACAATTAGTCGTTGCGATATTAGTCGGACTACCCATCTACATGTTGTCTATGTCTTGTCTTGGACGACTAATAAAATTGATTGGTCTTGGTGCACCACTGTTTAGCATTAAAACTAATCTAATGCTTGTTGGTGGTTTTATGCCGCTGTTAACCAATTCAATCTTGATGCTCTATTTTTGGAACAAGCAGGGTTATCAGGCAGTAGAATCATTACCTGTGTTTGCCTCACTTGCTGTCATTAGTATCGCTATTACTATTATCAGTATTTCCAGCACGGCTCGTGCCTTGCAGCCTGTGCAAAAAGTCCTCTATGGTCGTGGTGCGAGCAGCTATGATGAATTAGCTAAATTGCGACCTCAATCTACTGATGAAGTGGGTTATCTCACACAAACTCTTTCAAATTTATTCCAACATCTAGGTGATCAACGATCACATATGCGTGCCATTTTTGATACGACATCTGAAGGAATTATTGTCACCAACCAACAAACATTAATTATTTCTTTTAACCCAGCTGCTGAACGCTTATTTGAACTCAGGGCCGCTGAAATTATTGGACAACCTATTTCACGCCTTTGCCCAAACGTTAACATTGTTAAAATGGCTAATTCGGACCACCCGGAACAAGAGATCACTATTTCCAGACCCGATGCCAGTCAACTCGATGTAGAATTACGTGTTAGTCAGATGCAACAAAGTAATATGCAAATGTTTGCATGCATTGTCGTTGATATATCCGAGCGCAAAAATGCAGAAGAAAAACTACGTAAAGCAGAAGAGCGTTACCGTGATTTAGTCGAAACAGCCCACGATTTGGTTTGGAGTATTGATGCCAAGGGTCACTGGATTTACCTTAATCAGGCCTGTAAGCATATTTATGGTTATGAGCCTGAAGAAATGCTCCATCGACATATTTCCGAATTTGTTAGCCCTGAATACAAATCACGTGATCAAGATGCTTTTGAGAACTTGCTTCAGAATACTGAAATGCTTCAGTATGAAACGGTTCATTTAGACAAAAACGGTACTGCGCGACAACTAAGCTTTAACGCCACTGCCTTAGTAAAAAATGGAAAAGTAAGCCGAATTCGTGGTACTGCTCGCGATATCACTGAACAAAAAGTTTACGAAAAACAACTCAGCTATCAAGCAGAACACGACTCACTTACTGGTTTATATAACCGACATTATTTCCAACAAGAACTAGAACGCCTCATCGCTCGTACTGCACGCAGTGGTGCAAACTCTGCTTTATTTTATATCGATCTCGATCAGTTTAAATATGTAAACGATACCCTTGGTCATGCTCTTGGTGATGAGCTTCTACTGGAAACGACCGATATTTTAAAATCTCATTCCAGAGATGGTGATTTACTTGCTCGTTTTGGCGGTGATGAATTTACACTGCTGCTTTACAATCTTGATATTCAGGATGCTAAACCCATCGCTGAAAAATTACGCTTATTATTTGAAAACTACCGGTACAACCGCGCCTCAAACAGTTTCAATATTACCTGTAGTATTGGTATTACTATTATCGATAATCACTCTTCTTCTGCTGACGAAATTCTCGCTCAGGCTGATCTAGCCTGTAACCTTGCTAAAAGCCATGGCCGTAATCGTGTTTACGTTTATAACCCGGAAGATCGCGATAAACTTGGTATGGCTGAAGATATGGGTTGGGCAGCCCGGGTACGTGAAGTTCTCGACAACGATCGTTTTCAAATTGTTTACCAGCCAATTGTCGCTATTAATGATGGCAAAGTGCATTCCTACGAAGTATTAATACGCATGCCCTATGATGACGGGCAAGTGATCTTACCCGGTGGTTTTATGCCCGCTGCGGAACGCTTTGGCTTAATCCATAGCATCGACCGCTGGATGGTTGCTAAAACTATTCGTACTCTGGCTGGTCTACGTGATGAGGGTCATACGCTACACTTTGGCATTAATCTTTCCGGGCGTGCATTTGAAGATGCGACATTATTACCGCTCATCAAGGCTGTGCTTGATGAAACAGGCCTGGATCCGTCCTGGTTAACTTTTGAAATAACAGAAACCGCCGCCATCGCAAACCTTAATGCGGCAGTGCGTTTTATTGAAGCATTACGCGACATTGGTTGTCGTTTTGCACTTGATGACTTCGGTTCAGGTTTCTGCTCATTTACTTACTTAAAACATTTACCGGTTGATACACTTAAGATTGATGGTTCTTTCGTGCAAAGTCTTCCTAGTGCACCAGTAGATCAAGCGATGGTTAAATCCATGAATCAGGTCGCCCATGCGCTGGGTAAGAAAACGATTGCCGAATCCGTTGAAAATGTTGAGACACTTGATTTACTAAAAGATCTCGGTGTCGATTTTGCTCAAGGGCACTATCTAGGTAAACCAACATCCAAAATTGCTTAGTAACTTTACCCTTATAAGGTCTGCAAATTCGCATAGGCAATAACCAGCCATTTACTGCCTATATCATCAAAATTAACCTGTACTCGCGCATGCGCGCCATCACCTTCACTACTGGTTACTGTGCCTTCACCAAATTTCCCATGCGCCACTCGCGCACCTAACTGGAAACCATTACTTGATGCGGTTTCTATTTGCATTGTTGATGCAGGTGTTGCGTTTCTTTTTATACGAACTTCTTGCAAGTACTCTTTTGGTAATTCCCCAATAAATCGTGACGGCTGGGTGTATTGTTCATTACCATGTAATCGACGAACGTTTGCATAGCTAATCGTTAACTGCTGCTTGGCTCGCGTAATACCGACATAACAAAGTCGCCGCTCTTCATCGAGTCGACCAGGTTCATCCATTGACATACGATGTGGAAACAAGCCTTCTTCCAGCCCGGTTAAATACACATGCTCAAATTCTAAACCCTTTGCTGTATGTAGTGTCATCAACTGAACCGGATCTTCATATTCTGAGGCCTGACCTTCACCTGCCTCTAATGCCGCATGCGCTAGAAATGAATCCAGTTCTGATAATTCATCCTCTTCATGTTCAAACTGTCTTGCCGCAGTGACGAGTTCTGCAAGGTTTTCTACACGCATGCGTGCCTTTTCACTTTTATCTTTTTCATAACTGGCGATCAGAGTACTTGTTGTTAACATCGCCTCAGTAATGTCATGCAGTGCCATGTCTTGTGTTTCAACGGCCATTTCTTCAATCAAATACAAAAATGCCTGAATGGCATTGCCTGCACGTGCAGTAAACTGCTTATCATCAAGCAATTGCTGTGCAGCCTGCCAAAGCGTCGTATTATAAGCACGCGCCTGTTCGCGAATCATTTGTATCGTCTTTTCACCAATACCGCGCGTCGGTGTATTGACTACTCGCTCAAATGACGCATCATCATTACGATTACTAATCAGGCGCAAATAAGCCAATGCATGTTTAATTTCTTGTCGCTCGAAGAAGCGCATACCACCATAAACTTTATAAGGGATCGCGCTGCGTAATAATCCTTCTTCAATAACGCGTGACTGCGCATTAGAGCGATACAACACGGCTATTTCATTTCGTGGAATACCTTTATCTATACAGTTCTTAATACTGTTTACGATATAACGTGCCTCTTCCAGATCATTAAAGGCCTCATAAAGCAGAATTAATTCACCGTCACTGCCATCTGTCCAAAGGTTTTTACCAAGCCGATCACTGTTATTTTCTATCAAGGCATTGGCAGCGGATAAAATTGTTCCCGTTGAACGATAGTTCTGTTCCAAACGTACCGTCTGGGTCGTTGGAAAATCTTTGGTAAAGCGTTGAATATTTTCTATCTTGGCACCGCGCCAGCCATAGATAGATTGGTCATCATCACCCACCGCAAACAGCGGGTTATTATCACCGGCCAGTAAGCGTAGCCAAGCATATTGAATGGTATTGGTATCCTGGAACTCATCCACCAGAATATGCTGGAATCGACGTTGATAATGTTGCAGTAAGCTCTTGTTATGCAACAATATTTCATGCGCACGGAGTAATAATTCGGCAAAATCGACCAAACCACTCCGTTTACAGACCTCTTCATAGGCCGCATAAATACGTACCATTTGTTCTTCAAATGGGGCATTTTGATGGTCTACATGCTCAGGCCGACGTCCTTCATCTTTTTGGCCATTAATGAACCATTGAATTTGTTTCGGTGGCCAACGCGCCTCGTCCAGTTCCATCTGCTTGAGTAATCGCTTAATGGTTCGATGTTGATCATCTGAATCCAGGATCTGAAAGGTTTGTGGCAAACCGGCTTCCTGCCAATGCGCCCGCAACAAGCGATGCGCAATGCCATGAAATGTACCCACCCACATCTGCCGTACCGGCATGTCGAGCATGGTTTCAATACGATCGCGCATTTGTCGCGCAGCCTTATTGGTAAATGTCACCGCAAGAATTCCCTGCGGCGACACTTCCCCTGTCCGTACCAGGTAAGCAATCCGATGCGCCAGTACGCGTGTTTTACCACTGCCTGCGCCCGCAACCACTAATTGATGGACGGGTGGGGCAGCGACGGCTTCACGTTGTGGTTCGTTTAAATTATCAAGTAAATCACTTATATCCATCCGGACATTCTACCTTATTCAGGCGACGCTGTTCCCATTGATGCATACTCAATCCCAGAATAATTAAACTTGTACCGAGCCACATTATTGCTGTGACCGCTTCGCTATTTAATGCTTGCCCAATCAGTAGTGCTGTGACCGGTGTTATCAAGGGAATCAAGCCCACATTGCTGGCACTCACATGGCGTAAGGTATAAAAATAAAACATATAGCCCAGTACTGAACCAAAAATACCCAGGTAAATAATCGAAGCCATCGCATGCTCAGGTACATCCTCTGGAATAGTGCCATCTACCAACCACCATACAATTAAATACAAAGGCATTGAGAATAATAAACTACCTGTCGTCATTGCCAATGCCGGCATTGTCTGGCCCACTTGCTTAACCCAAACAGTACTCACCGAATGCATCAACATACCCATAAAAACGGCGATCATTCCGTAAATACTTTTTTCAGTGAGGTCTTGGGCATCACTGTCTAATAAGACAATACAAACTAATCCACACAGAGCCGTAAAGATACCCATAAGTTTTAAGCTTCCAGGACGTGACTCTGTGCCCATGCTCACTGAAATAACAGTGATTGCCAATGGTGTCAGACCAAACAGTAACGCAACTAACCCAGAATTAATAAATTGCGCTCCCCAGTAAACACTCAGCATTCCACCAAATACGGCAAGCGATCCTGCTGCATAGGCATACATAGCCTTGCGATGCCATGGCACCACAACACGAAGTAGCTTAACCAATACCAAACAGATTACTGTTCCAATCAACATACGGCTTGTAACTCCCGCTATAAAACTGGGGCCTTCCGCACTCCACTTAATCGCAAGCGGTGTTGTTGACCAAATAACAATAACTGCAAGATACGCTGCAGGGACCGACATGACTTTTACTCCTCTTTTTATATGCCAAAAAAAAGGCCACGAACTGTTTAGTTTCCGTGGCCTTTTCAGGATCTTGTTTTGTATTACTTCAATTGCTGGTTAACTTAACTCTACAAAACACACGGAAATACCTGCATCCAGCATGGCGCTCGATGCAGCTTAATCACACAAATGTGTTTGGCTAAATTCAACATGCGCGCATTCTGCGCCTTTAGCAGGATTTCTGTCAAGGATTTATTTTTAGAACTTCGTAAGCCTGACGGATACGAATAAACATTTCTTTATCACCGCCTTTATCGGGGTGATGAGTTGCTGCCAGGCGCCGATAATTTTCTGTGATTTGTTCTCTTGCTGCATCAGGTTCCAGCTCAAGCACCTCATAGGCTTCTTCTCGTTTATCCAATGAAGCAAATCTTTTCCAAAAGCGGCCTAATAATTCATAGACGTCCGATTCATTGGTATTTTCAAAATTATCCCAATCTCGATAATACTCACTCAATTTTTCTGTTTCTGAAATAGCTATCCCAGCTGACGCTGTATCACCATCTGCTAGCATTATTTTAATATTAAGTGGCGATACATCCAGATATAACTGCTCCTCGCGCCAAAGCTGATGCTGTAATTCATACAAGGCATTCATAGTAATAAAATGCTTCTGAAACAATGCCAACGAGTCTTCTTCTGCAAGCGCACTATAAACATCATGCTCAGCAAATGTTTGCATTAGCTCATACTCGCTAATGCCATCTACTTGTACACGCAGCAAATTTAATATTTCAGCAATAAGCGGGTTATTCATTTTATTAGAGTAATATAAAACTCAAAATTTAGCTGCTTTTAAACTACTTTTGCATTGTTAATATATTTATATTTATCATGAATCAACTTTTATCAATATTGAATTCAACGCAGTGCGTACATCAGGCATCAATCTCTATATAAAAGCTGGTTTCTTCTGAAAAATACGAGGTGTTTTCTAGGTGAAAGTAACTTAATATATACGCTAATTTTGAAGAACTGGTTTAACTAATTAAGGAGTAAACCCATGACATCACTATTTAAAGTCGTAAACATCAGTACCTTAGCACTGCTTATTTCATCGCAATCCGTTGTTGCTGACGATTCCCTAACAGTAGAGATAAAGCGATTAAAAATGGATACGGCTCTAAAAATAGCTCAGGCGGCTATTAAACAATGCCGAAAAGAGGGCGTACAAATTGCAGTCACTGTTGTCGATCGTGGTGGACATGCACAAGCCGTACTCCGTGATACTTTAGCGATGGATATTACTTTACCGATTAGTAAACAAAAAGCACACACTGCGATGTCTTTTAATTCTCCATTATCTCAAATGGAAGATCGTTTTACCAAACCATTCCAGGTAGCAAAACTTGATGGTTTAGTTGTTAGTGCCGGTGGCATACCCATTAATATCGGCGGAAACATTATGGGTGGCATCGGCGTCAGCGGCGCACCTTCAGGCAAAACAGATGAAAAATGTGCTGTTGCTGGCTTAGAAGCTGTTCGCCAGGATCTTGAACTAGACGGTTAATCTTCAGAAAGTATTCGTATCTCCCGTTGTGGAAACGGTATTGTTATATTCGCATCTTGCAATGCTGCATGGATAGCTGCATTCGCTTGATAGCGAGTTTGAAAATAACAATTTGTTGGTGCCCAGAAACGTATTCCAATATTAATACTACTATCGGCAAAATCTTCTATTCCGACCAATGGTTTTCTTTTCTCGCTAATATTCTCAATTGTGTTCAAGGCTTCAACAATAACCTTAACCGCTTTTTCAGGATCGCTGTCATAAGAGATTCCTACGGTTTCTTCAGCAAGGGTATCCGCATGAGAATTACTAATTATTTCACCAACGATATGCTTGTTTGGAATGGTTATTTCGACATCATCTTCATCGCTAAGCAGGGTGTAAGCTAAATGAACTTCTTTTACCTGTCCTATAACACCCTGTATACGAATGGTATCACCGACGACAAAAGGACGGGCAAGGATAATGTTTAAACCCGCACCATAATTAGACAATAAACCCTGCATCGCCAAACCTGCGCCTAATGACAGGGCACCAATCGCCGCCACAAATGGCGTAACACTAATGCCGACTTTGCCTAATGCAATAATTGCTACCATAACAACAATCAAAATCTTGACCGTGCTGGCAATGAAACGGCTTAAAGTGATATCCAGCTCTTTGCGTTCACATAATCTAAAAACTAAACCGCTTACCTTCTTTGCTACCAATATACCCAGCAACAGAATAATAATAGCGCCAAGAATCTGGAAGCTATAAGTAATAAAAAACTCTGTTATTAACTTATATATAGCCTGTGCTTGCTCGAGCTCTTTTTCCACAATTATACCTACTAATTATATTTGGTTAATTAAACTTTTATTTTCATGGTCGCCAACCATTTCGCCACTCTGTGAAAGGAATAATATAGGGCTGCTTGCCATTATCCCGAAACCATGAATCTACTGCGTAAAACTTATCTGTTCCGGTTTCTTTAATAACCGCCGTAGTGTGCGGCCAACCATTAAAAAAATAACCACGATTGCCTCTGTCCTGATAAGTGTGCCAGCTTAATAAGGCATCATTTTGTATCATCATTAAATACAAGGTTGTATTCGTCGATTCATCTATACAATCCATGTAATGATTTAATTCTTCGTCTGTTATATTTTCAGCTTTATCATTGTAAGTATCTGTTAATCTGCCAACCATTCTTTCCAGTTTCGCAATAGCTATTTTAATTTTTTGTCTTTCCTGCTGTGGGCTTACTTTATGTTTAAATATATCTCTTATTTGCTGCCACTGTTGCTCATCCAGACTGACATATGAAATATTTTCACAGGTACCGCCATGACAAATATTAAACTTTTCGGGAGTAGGATCGACAATAATCTCATCTTTAACAAATGTTTCCGCATTTACCAACAATGAAGCATTTAGTAATAAACTCACACATATTATTTTAACTATCCCTGTCATCATTTATCCTTAAATAATAAATATGAAATTCAATTCCATTTTTCTAATAAATCATCATAGTCCTGTTTTACCAGCGCTGTTGCACCTTGAGTCTGACATATTCTTGCTGCAAATTCATTCGCCCTTGTTAAAACTTGCCGTGATGTCCATCCCTTATGTATGCCTAATATACATACTGATGTAAAGGCATCACCGGCACCCACCGTATCGACTACCTTAATTGAAATGTCATTATTTTCTTCAATGGTTCCTTGCTCATTTATTACGGCTGATCCCTGTTCACCGCGTGTGATAAAAATTGTGTCAATATCATGCTGGGACTTCATTTGCTTTGCTGAATCAGTGAGTTTTTTTAACTCCTCATCGTTCAATTTAAGCCAATGCGCCACATTCAGGCATTGTTCAACAATAGGCGTATCATTCCACGGTGGCCTAAGGTTAATATCGACAAATACCGGTAAATTTGTCTCCAACATTAATCTTTGTAATGTCTTGTGAGAAATATGACTACGCTGTGCCAGAGTACCTGTATAAAGCAATGAACAGGGCAGTGTTCTTAACCATTCTAACGATAAGTGACTACTTATATAATCCCAGGCCTGATCTGGTTTTATTTCAAATTGATTTTCACCATTACTACTTCTAACAGTCACCGATCCTGTCGAATGTTGAGGATCTATTTGTATAGCGCGAGTATCCAATCCCCATTGATGCATCGCGGCGAGTGCCAACTCACCTTCTTCATCTTGCCCAATACGGCTAATAAGAAGAGGCCGCAGTCCAAAACCTTGTAAATGCCAGGCAACCGCAAGCGGGGCACCAGCAAGGATTTTACTTCCATCGGGGTAATGATCAAACAGACACTCACCAAATATAACCGGGCGAGCACTCTGATCAATGGCGAGAGACATGTGCGTTTAGAGTGCTATTCCACTGTCACTGATTTAGCCAGATTACGTGGCTGGTCGATATCAGTGCCCTTAATAATAGCTACGTGATAGGCAAGTAATTGTAACGGTACGGAATAAATAATTGGCGAAACTGCCTGTTCGGTTGGAGCTACATGTATAACCTGACAGTCGTCATCTTCAATAAAACCAGCATCTACATCTGAAAAGACAATGAGTTTTCCGCCACGAGCGCTCACTTCTTCTAAATTCGCTTTGAGCTTTTCTAATAATTTATCATTCGGCGCAACCGCCACCACAGGCATATTGGCATCAACCAATGCCAACGGGCCATGTTTTAACTCGCCGGCAGGATAGGCTTCGGCATGAATATAAGAAATTTCCTTTAATTTTAATGCGCCTTCTTTAGCTACTGGATATTGTGGCCCACGACCTAAAAATAATGCATGATTTTTATCAGCAAACTGTTTCGCTAATTCTTTGATATGTGCGTCCAGTAATAGCACTTGCTCTATTCGCTCTGGTAACCGTACAAGCTGACTGATGATATTCTTTTCTGTTTCAACAGCCATCTCATGACGGCGACCGACCGCAATAATCAGTAATAACAGTGCAACAAGCTGCGTAGTAAAGGCTTTAGTTGATGCTACACCAATCTCAGGCCCAGCCCGAGTCATCAAGACTAAATCGGATTCTCGCACTAATGAACTTTCTGGAACGTTGCAGATCGCAAAGGTATTTTTATATCCGATTTTTTTAGCAATTCGTAATGCTGCTAAGGTATCGGCGGTCTCACCGGATTGCGACAAGCTAACAAACAAAGTATTTTTTGAAACGATGTGGCGACGGTACCTGAATTCACTGGCCACTTCGACACTACAGTGCACACCGGCCAGTTCTTCAAAACCATGACGTGCGATCAGTCCGGCATGATAACTCGTACCACAAGCGACGATCTTTATATCGTCAATACTGTCGAGGATAGGTGCTGCCTCGGTGCCAAAACAGGCCTCGAGTAGACGCCCATCACTAATACGTCCCTCTAGCGTTGCCTGGATTGCTGCTGGCTGTTCATGGATCTCCTTTTCCATGAAATGTCTATATTTGCCACGTTCCACTGAATCTGTATTTAATTCACTTTGATGTGCATGGCGCTCTAGCTCATTGCCACTCGTATCGAAAACCTTGATCGCATCACGTGTAATCTCGGCTATATCACCTTCTTCGAGGATAATAAATTTCTGTGTTACCGGTAGTAGGGCTGTGACATCCGAGGCGATATAATTTTCATTAACACCAACTCCAATCACCAGTGGGCTACCGCGACGAGCAACAATCATGCGTTCAGGATCAGTGATACTGATAACAGCAAGAGCGAAAGCACCTTGCAGGAGGTGAGTCGTCTCAACTACTGCTGCTAGTAATTCTTTACCTTGCTCCACTTGGTCGTGAATGGCATGTGCGATGACCTCCGTGTCTGTCTGCGAGGTAAACACATGGCCGTGTTTAATCTGCTGCTGACGAAGGGCCTGGTGATTTTCAATAATACCGTTATGTACGACAGCAATAGTTTTACGACACACATGTGGGTGGGCATTAACATCTGTTGCCTTGCCATGCGTAGCCCAGCGCGTGTGAGCAATACCAAGATTGCCATTGACAGGTGCTGCGTCAAGTCGCTTCTGCAGATCACTGACTTTACCCTTACTACGTACTCGTACCAAACTCTGTTCAGAATCAATTAAGGCAACACCGGCAGAATCATAACCACGGTATTCAAGGCGACGTAATCCTTCCAATAATATGGGTAGGACATTTCGTTCTGCAATCGCTCCAACTATACCGCACATATTATTTGTCTTTTACAGGTCTCTTCCAACCCTTGATGGTTTTTTGTTCACTCCGCGTTAATGTTAACGCGGCTGTTTCGGCATCAGTTGTTAATATGCTACCAGCACCAATCGTTGCCTCTGCGCCGACTTCTAGCGGTGCAACAATGGCGGTATTAGATCCAATGAACGCATTATCACCAATAATGGTGCGGTGTTTATTTGCGCCATCGTAGTTACAAGTAATTGTTCCAGCACCAACATTTACATCAGCACCCATGCTTGTATCACCGATATAACTTAAATGATTTACTTTACTGCCTTCACCAATCTCTGCATTTTTAATCTCAACAAAATTGCCGGCCTTGGCTTTAGCCGCAAGTTTTGCGCCGGGACGTAATCGAGCAAAAGGACCAACACTGCATTGTTCGCCAACGATGGCCTGTTCAATAACACAATTCGCTTCAATAATACTGCCTGCACCAATGCTGCAATCTTTTAAAATAACATTTGGCCCAATTTGTACATTATCGCCAATGTTTACTTTACCCTCGATAATGACATTAATGTCTATCACTACATCCTGTCCACAGGCAATTTCACCCCGCACGTCTACTCGCGCCGGATCACGAAGGGTTACACCTTGTTGCATCAGTTTTTCTGCCTGCATAGCCTGATAGTACCTTTCAAGACGTGCTAATTGTATTCGGTCGTTAACACCTTCTACTTCATGGGAGTTAGTCGCCGACACTGTATTTATCGCTATTTTATCACTGACTGCCATCGCAATGATATCTGTCAGATAATATTCACCCTGCGCATTATCATTACTTAGTTTGCTCAGCCATGTAACTAATTTAGCCGCCGGCACACACATAATACCAGTGTTAATCTCATGAATGCCTAATTGTGCTTCACTCGCATCCTTGTGCTCAACAATACTCGTCACCTGCTGATCCACATCCCGGACAATACGTCCATATCCATGTGGATCATCCAGTTCAATCGTTAATAAGCTCATTTCTGAACCAGAGCATTTTTCCAGCATCGCCTCGAGTGTAGCTGTTCTTATTAAGGGTACATCACCATAAAGAATCAGTACCTTACCCGACTCCTGAATATGTGGCAGCGCCTGTGCCACCGCATGACCTGTACCCAACTGTTCTGCCTGTTCAGCCCATTCGACCGGTTGATCTTGTAAATGGTGACGCACTTTATCTCCACCGTGACCATAGACGATGCAGGTATGTTCAGGTTTCAGACGTTCTGCTGCGGCCCAAACATGTGCAAGCAAGCTGCGATGAGCCAGCTTATGCAGGACTTTTGGCTGAGCTGAGCGCATTCGTGAGCCCTGACCCGCAGCAAGAATAATAACGGAGCAATTCATCAGGCTATTGTTGCGGAAAATGACACAAGGTACAAACCTGATAACAGCAACTAGTGCGGTGTGCCCGTAACGGGATCCATAACATCAACACTATAGGGCTGAGTAGGGGTTTTATTGGCAATTTCTTCTTCACTGGCATCACGAATATCGTGAATAGTTACTTCAAATTTGATGGTTTTACCTGCAAAAAGGTGGTTTCCATCAAGTGTCAGCATATCGTCTTCGATTTTGCTGACAATAAAAGTTTTACTTTCACCTGCTTCGTTTTCGAATTGAGCTTGCGCACCTACATAACGAAATTCTTCTGGCACGTTGTCGATTTTGTCAGAAAAAATAAGCTCCGGATCATGCACACCAAAACCATCTTCTGGAGAAATGGTGACGGCCACAATATCCTTCACCTGATGATCGTCTAAAGCAGCTTCTAATAGTGGGAGTAATTCACTACCGACACCATGAACATAGCTAACCGGCACATCATTTTGTTCGATGGTTTCGCCATCTTCACCCTTAATGATATAAGTAATTGTAACAAGCTTATTTTTTGTTACAGATACACTCATTAAACGGCTTTTGATCGCTAAGAATTAGCGCTTGGTTTTGCGTAGATGGTCTATTGCTTTTAGTTGAGCCATTGCTTCAGCCAGTTCAGCTTGTGCTTTGGCATAATCCACCTTGCCAGCACTGTCTTTTAAGGCCGCTTCAGCACGTTTTTGCGCTTCTATTGCTGCAGCCTCATCAAGATCATGGGCGCGCAGCGCTGTGTCAGCAAGCACAGTAACTACGTGAGGCTGTACTTCAAGCATGCCACCAGATACATAGAAGAATTGTTCTTCTTTGCCATCTGTATGCAAGCGAACTTCTCCCGCTTTTAACGGGGTCAGCATCGGTGTATGGCGTGGAGCAATACCCACTTCACCCATTATCGCCGGAGCATATATCATTTCGGCAGTCCCCGAGAAAATTTCTTCCTCGGCACTAACGATATTGATGTGTGTTGTCATAGCCATTTAATTAATGCCTCAAGAGCGCGTTAAAGTGTTTTCGCTTTTTCAACAACTTCTTCAATACCACCAACCATGTAGAATGCCTGCTCTGGTAATGAATCGTAGTCACCTGCCAAAATACCTTTAAACGCAGCAAGCGTATCTTTCAAGGAAACGTATTTGCCTGGCGCACCAGTAAATACTTCTGCAACGAAGAAAGGTTGTGATAAGTAACGCTGCATCTTACGCGCGCGTGATACGGCTTGTTTATCTTCTTCAGATAATTCATCCATACCCAGAATCGCAATGATATCTTTCAATTCTTTGTAGCGCTGTAGTAAACCCTGAACACCACGAGCAATGTCATAGTGATCTTGACCAACAACCAGTGGATCTAACTGACGTGATGTTGAATCAAGTGGATCAACCGCAGGGTAGATACCCAGTTCTGCAACCTGACGTGAAAGTACTAATGTCGCATCAAGGTGAGCAAAGGTTGTCGCAGGAGATGGATCGGTTAAATCATCCGCAGGTACGTATACAGCCTGGAACGATGTAATCGAACCGGTCTTAGTTGATGTAATACGTTCTTGCAGTACACCCATTTCTTCAGCAAGAGTAGGCTGGTAACCCACCGCTGATGGCATACGACCTAATAGTGCTGATACTTCCGTACCGGCCAATGTGTAACGGTAGATGTTATCGATGAACATCAATACGTCACGACCTTCATCACGGAAATGTTCCGCCATGGTCAAACCTGTTAATGCAACACGCAGGCGGTTTCCAGGAGGCTCATTCATCTGACCGTAAACCAGGGCTACTTTATCAAGTACGCCACCTTCTTCCATTTCGTAGTAGAAATCGTTACCTTCACGAGTACGCTCACCTACACCGGCGAATACCGAGAAACCACTGTGCTCTACCGCGATGTTACGAATCAATTCCATCAGCGTTACGGTTTTACCAACACCCGCACCACCGAATAAACCAATTTTACCACCCTTGGCGATAGGCATAATCAGGTCGATAACCTTAACACCGGTTTCAAGAATTTCTACCGCACTTGATTGTTCATCAAACGCAGGTGGATCACGGTGAATAGGCATGGTCTTTTCAGCACCGATATCGCCGGCATTATCAACCGGGTTACCCAGTACATCCATGATACGACCCAGTGTCTTTTGACCAACTGGAACCTGAATCGCTTCGCCTGTATTTGTAACGCTTTCGCCACGACGTAAACCGTCAGTGGTTCCCATAGCAATGGTACGTACAATACCGTCACCGAGTTGCTGCTGAACTTCAAGGGTTAAACCTTTTTCCTCAAGTTTCAGCGCATCGTAGATTTTAGGCACACTGTCACGTGGGAACTCCACATCAACAACGGCACCAATCACTTCCACAACGTTGCCAGCACTCATCTTCGTATCCTCTTTAATCTGAATTCTTTAGTATTCGAAATCTTAAACAGCAGCTGCGCCACTAACGATTTCGGAAATTTCCTGTGTAATCGCGGCTTGACGTGCTTTGTTATAAATAAGCTGCAATTCATCAATTATGTCGCCAGCATTATCCGTCGCGCTCTTCATCGCGATCATGCGTGCTGACATTTCACATGCAATATTTTCTACTACACCCTGGTAAACCAGTGATTCGATGTAACGCATTAATAAACTATCAAGTACCTCTTTCGCATCAGGTTCGTAAATGTAATCCCAGTGATGCTTCAGGTTTTCATCATCTTCAGCAGGTAATGGTAATAACTGCTCAACATGCGCTTCCTGTGTCATGGTGTTAACAAAATCATTAAAGACCAGGAATAAACGATCAATCTTACCTTCATAATAAGCATCTAACATGACTTTAACCGTGCCGATTAATTCGTGTGCACGTGGTGAATCACCATAGTCTGTTAAATTACCAACAATGTTGCCATTAAGACGGGCAAAGAAACTGCCAGCCTTTTTACCAATAGTACAAACATCAACCTCAATACCTTGATCGTCCCATTCTTTCATGGAAGCAAGTACTGCTTTGAAAATGTTGATATTCAAACCACCACATAAACCACGGTCAGATGAAACAACGATATAACCAACTCGTTTAGCTTCACGCTCAATCATGAAAGGGTGTTTGTACTCAGGATGTGCATTGGCAAGATGGCCTACAACACTACGCATTTTTTCTGCGTAAGGGCGTGCTGCTTCCATACGGTCTTTGGCTTTGCGCATTTTACTTGCAGCAACCATTTCCATTGCACTAGTGATCTTCTGAGTATTTCGAACACTCTCGATCTTGGTACGAATTTCTTTTCCGCCAGCCATTTACTTTACTCGTCTAAATTAAATTAGCGTCAATTAGTAAGAGTTGTTTGCTTTGAAGTCTTCGATAGCGGCTTTAAGCTCAGCTTCGATATCATCATTCCAGTCACCGCTTTCATTGATTTTCGCAATCAAGGCAGTCTGGCTGCTATTCATGTAGCTCAACAATGCTGCTTCAAAATCAACAACCTTGTTTACATCAACATCATCAATAAAGCCTTCATTCGCGGCATACAGTGACGTTGCCATTTCAGCTACTGATAAAGGACTGTATTGTTTCTGTTTCATCAATTCTGTTACACGTTGACCACGTTCAATCTGGTTACGTGTGGCTTCATCAAGGTCAGACGCAAACTGTGCGAAAGCTGCAAGCTCACGATATTGCGCCAATGCCAAACGAACACCACCACCCAACTTTTTAATCACCTTAGTCTGTGCTGCACCACCTACACGTGATACAGAAAGACCGGCGTTAATCGCAGGACGAATACCGGCGTTGAACAAATCAGACTCAAGGAAGATTTGACCATCGGTAATTGAAATTACGTTAGTAGGTACGAATGCAGATACGTCACCCGCCTGTGTTTCAATAATAGGCAGAGCCGTTAATGAACCTGTTTTACCTTTTACTTCACCGTTAGTAAGGCGTTCAACTTCATCCGCGTTAATACGTGAAGAACGTTCTAGTAAGCGTGAGTGCAAGTAGAAAACATCACCCGGGTAGGCTTCACGACCTGGTGGACGTTTTAACAATAGAGAAACCTGACGGTAAGCCCATGCTTGTTTGGTTAAATCATCATAAATAATCAGTGCGTCTTCACCACGGTCACGGAAGTACTCACCCATGGTACAACCCGAGTAAGGAGCAATGTACTGCATCGCGGCAGAATCAGATGCTGCTGCTGCAACAATGATGGTGTGCTCTAGTGCGCCGTGTTCTTCAAGCTTGCGAACTACGCCAGCGATAGAAGAGGCTTTTTGACCAATCGCAACATAAACACAAGTAACGCCTGTGCCTTTTTGGTTGATGATGGCATCAATCGCAACCGCTGTTTTACCTGTTTGGCGGTCACCAATAATCAATTCACGCTGACCACGTCCTACTGGAACCATGGCATCAATCGCTTTCAAACCGGTTTGTACAGGTTGGTCAACTGACTTACGTTCAATAACACCCGGTGCTACTTTTTCAATCGGTGACATCATGTCTGAATCAATGTCGCCTTTACCATCAAGTGGTGTACCAAGAGAATCAACAACTCGCCCTAACAGACCTCTGCCAACCGGTACTTCAAGAATACGACCGGTACATTTAACTTTGTCGCCTTCCGAGATGTTCTTGTAATCACCCAGGATTACCGCACCAACAGAATCGCGCTCCAGGTTAAGTGCCATACCGTATACATTGCCTGGGAATTCAATCATTTCACCCTGCATGGCATCGGCCAGTCCATGAATACGCGCAATACCATCCGTCAGACTGACGACAGTACCTTCGTTACGCGCTTCAGCAGTCGCTTCAAAATTCTTGATGCGTTGCTTAATCAGCTCGCTGATTTCAGATGGATTAAGTTGTTGCATAACTTTTCCTCTTGATGTGGCGGTAATTCCGCTCACCCGGTCAATTTTCTAAAAATTTAAAATTCTAAATAAGTGCGTGTGCAAATTTTTCTAACTTGCCACGTACGCTTCCGTCTATAACGGTGTCGCCTGCACGAATAATCGCGCCACCCACAATGCTTTCGTCCACTTCAACCTGCAATACAACATCGCGGTTAAAACGTGATTTTAATGCATCAGCCATTTGCTGTTGCTGAGCATCTGATATTGGCTTAGCACTAATAACGGTTGCTTCTAATGTGCCTTCTGCATCCGCGCGCAAATCTTCATACAATGCAGCGATTTCCGGAAACAGTGTTAAACGACGATTTTCGGCAAGCAATTTCACAAAATTGCGTCCTTGATCATCGAGTTTGTCATCACACACTTGAATGAAGAGCTCTGCCTGTTCAGTCACTAACAAACTTGGACTGTCGATGGCTTCACACATGGCTTCATCCGCTGAAACGACCGCAGCAAAACCTAACATCTCAGACCATTTTGCTAATGAATCAGCTTCACGTGCTAAATCAAAAGCAGCCTGTGCATAGGGACGTGCGACTGTATTAAGTTCAGACATTATTAACTAGCCTCAGATCTGTGCCGCTAATTTCTTAATCATGTCGTCGTGTGCCGAGGCATCAACTTCACGTTCAAGAATTTTTTCTGCACCACTGATAACAATTGCACCCAGATCAGCGCGTAAAGCTTCTTTAGCTCGTTGCATTTCCTGGTCAATTTCAGCTTTTGCTGCAGTCAATAAACGCTCACCTTCTGTGCGAGCGTCATTCTTTGACTCGTCAACAATATCTGATGCGCGTTTTTCAGCTTTAGCAATAATTTCAGATGCCTGCTCTTTTGCTTCATGCAGTGCTTCAACAGCACGCTTTTCAGCTAGCTCATGTTCATGTTGACCACGTTCAGCAGCGGCAAGACCATCAGCAATTTGCGCTTTACGATCATGCAATGCAGTGATAATCGGCGACCATACAAATTTTTTGCAGAACCAGACGAACGCGACAAACACGATCATTTCTGCAATTAATGTAAGATTAATATTCATACCGGTATCCTGATTTATTTTAGGTTACGTTTAATTATCTAAAAGTATTGCTTATGCAACAGCGAAGATAATGTAGAACGCGATACCTACAGCAATCATTGGTACGGCATCAACAAGACCCATAACGATGAAGAACTGTGTACGTAGCATTGGAATTAATTCTGGTTGACGTGCTGCACCTTCAAGGAAACGGCCGCCTAATACACCGATACCAACCGCTGCACCAAGTGCACCTAGACCCATCATTAATGCGCCGGCGATGTAAAGTAGTGCTTGTTCCATGATTATCTCCTAAGTTGTTCTTTAAAAAATTAAAATTAAAAGTATTAAAAATATAAAAAATAAATATCTAAATTAGTGTTTCGAATGCGCCATATCCATATATACGATAGTCAGCGTCATAAAAATGAATGCCTGCAACGTAACAATAAGAATATGGAAAATCGCCCAGCCCATGTGCAGGAAGCCACCAAAGACACCCAACACTAAACCGGCGTTATACATAATCGCAATCAGGATAAAGATCATTTCACCGGCGTACATGTTACCGAATAGACGTAGCGACAATGAAATAGGCTTGGCTATCAGTGATACAAATTCGAGTAAGAAGTTAACCGGTATCAAAGCGCCCTGAACTGCTTTATTACTCGACTGGAATGGCATCAGGGTTAACTCACCTGCAAAACCACCCACGCCTTTTACCTTCAGGCTATAGAAAATAGTCAAAAGGAAAATAGAAATTGCCATACCAAAGGTTGCATTCGGATCAGTTGATGGCACGACCTTCATAAAGGCCGCGTGAGGATCAATACCAAACAACGGTGCAATCCATCGAGTAAATGCTTCTGGAATAAAATCAACCGGAATCAAATCCATGAAGTTCATCAGGAAGACCCAGACAAAAACCGTTAAGGCTAATGGCGCAACCAGATCATTCTTGGCAGTAAAGGATCCGCGGACACTGGTATCGATAAATTCAACAATCCATTCGACAAAATTTTGCAGGCCCGATGGCACACCAGCCGTCGCGCTGCGAGCTGCTTTACGAAAGAAAAACAGGAAAAGCACACCCAGAAAGATGGACCAAAATAAAGTATCTACATGTATCGCCCAAAAACCCATCTGTTTGGCTTCGGCTGCACTGTGTGCGAGACCCCAGCTTCCATCAGGATGCTGGCCATAAGTCAGGTTTTGCAAGTGATGCTTGATATAGGCAGTTGAAGTTAGCGTATCGCCAGCCATAATCTCACGTTCTCAAAGTTTTAAAATTCGGGTCACCAACATATTGTCCTACCAGCGCCACACCAAACCCACCAATGACTGCGAGTGGAGGCAGCTGTAGTGCACCCATTCCAAGTGCAAATAACACAACTGTTGCTATAAATCTTTGTATCGAACAACTCATCATGAGTCGCAAATTATGTTCTGCATCAGCTCGCGCCTGGCGTTTTGCCCGTCGCATGAAGCGGTGTTGCAAAAACATATTATTCAATGAAATACCGCTGCCGAATACCACACCAGCTATTCCGGGCAAGCCTTTTAAATAGAAGGCCATACCTGCTGCAAATACAACGAATATACCTATAAAAATCAGTTGTCTGCGCATAGCGTCGGTTTCATTTTTCCGTGCTGACTCTGCGGTTATTTAGTCAAAATGCCGAACTAACTAAACAACACAACGCAGTACTCTGGCACGGGCGCGAAGTATATAGACTCCACTACACAGGGTCAATGATGTACCTATAAACCCTGAGTATTTAATAGTTTACTAGTTAACTGGGAAATTAAATGATCCGTCAACTACTTGATATGTCCAAGGATACCGTCCAACTCATCGAGACTATTATAATCAATGACAAGCTTGCCTTTACCTCTTGCAGAATGTTGAATTAGAACTTTCGCGCCCAATTTTTCAGATAATTGCTCCTGAAAGCGCTTAATATCCGGATCTAAATGGGTCACTTTAGGCTTGGCGCGTTTTTCACTTTCTGTTTCCCGGCGTACCATCTGTTCTGTTTCACGCACTGAAAGTCCTTTTTGCGCAACTTTCACAGCAGCGGCTAACTGTGCTGCGCCACGAAGGCCCAGCAGGGCGCGACCATGCCCCATTTCCAGCTCACCTTTGATTAACATTTGTTGAACCTGATCATTAAGCTCTTGTAAACGCAGCAAATTAGACACGGCGGCTCGAGAACGACCAACGGCTTCAGCTGCCTGTTGATGCGTCATATCAAATTCGTTTAGGAGGCGTTGTAGAGCACGTGCTTCTTCAATAGGATTCAGGTTTTCACGCTGAATATTTTCAATCAGTGCAATAGCGACCGCGGCCGAATCCGGCACATCACGGACAACCGCCGGAATTTCATGTAAACCGGCAATCTGACTTGCTCGCCAGCGACGTTCGCCAGCAATAATTTCATATTTTCCACCGCCAATAGGACGAACAACGATGGGCTGTACAACACCCTGAGCTCGAATAGAGTCGGCCAGCTCCTGCAAACTATCATTGTGCATATCAACGCGTGGCTGATATTTACCACGCTGCATAAGGTCAACCGCAAGATGACGTAATTCACTTTCTGCTACGGCTTCATTATTAGTGGCAGCAATAGCTGCACTGCCTAATAAAGCATCCAGTCCGCGGCCTAACCCTCGTTTTTTTGCTACCATGACGTTATTTAAAATCCCTGAAAAAAATCTGCCTAGCCTGTAACTTAGGCGACGACTTGTTGCTGTTGTTCTTCACGACGTAAAATTTCACCGGCTAATGCAAGATATGCAACCGCACCCCGTGAAGACTTGTCGTACATAATGACGGGCAGTCCATGGCTTGGTGCCTCTGCGAGTCGGATATTTCTTGGTATCAATGTTCGGTAAACCTTGTCGCCAAAATGTGTATTCAATTGTGTCGACACATCGTTGGCCAGACGATTGCGTGGATCAAACATGGTTCTAAGCAAACCTTCAATCTCAAGTTGCGGATTCACTGAGGCACGTAATTGTTCAATGGTCTCAACCAACGCGGATAAACCTTCCAGCGCATAATACTCACACTGCATAGGAATAATAACGCCCTGAGCCGCCGTCAAGGCATTCAACGTCAACATATTCAGTGAGGGTGGGCAATCAATGAGAATGTAATCATAATCATCGTCAACGTCGTTTAGTGCATCACTAAGGCGACGTTCACGCGCGTCTGTATTCATCAGGGCAACTTCTGCTGCTGTTAAATCACTATTACTGGGAACAACAGCCAGATTTTCTGTTTCGGTAATAACCCTTGTCTCAGCAATCGATGCTTCACCGAGCAATACATCACAAGCCGAACGCGCCACATCATGTTTATCAACGCCACAACCCATTGTTGCATTACCTTGCGGATCAAGATCAATTAACAAAACCCGACGTTTTGTTATTGCGAGTGACGCAGCCAGATTGACGCACGTAGTGGTCTTGCCAACGCCGCCTTTCTGATTAGTAATTGCGAATATACGAGCCATGGTGTTTTTTTAACACTCTATTAGTTTATTACCTGAATTCTTTACCGCGAGATTGTTGCTTTTTTGATCAACAAACTCCTCAAGCGGGCCGACTAGTCTCCCCCGTCTGAGCCGAACATGCAAGATGATCTTTCACTTTATTTGCGGACTAAAATCACCACATGGCGTTCTGCATTTAGATTGGGAACTTCAAGTAATTCCGACTTTATCTGCCACTGATCCGGCAAGCTGTTGATTTCTTGGGTAGGAAACCGACCCTTCATCGCCAGCAGCTGACCTTTTGGCTGGCAAAGATGTTGTGTCGCACCAACAAAATCATCCATCGCAGTAAATGCACGAGAAATAATTGTGTCGAATAAATTATCCGCTTGATAATCTTCAACCCGACTTTGCACAACTTGTACATTTTTTAAACCCAATTCACCGACGGCCTGCAACACAAATCGGGTACGCTTCATCGCACTATCAAGTAACACAAACTCTTTATCCGGATTTGCTAACGCTAAAGGAATACCCGGCAAGCCAGCGCCCGTACCCACATCAAGCACACGCTCACCTTGTAAGTAAGTATTTACACTGAGTGAATCGAGCAAATGTTGCGCAACCATTTTTTCAATATCGCGCACCGCGGTGAGATTATAGGTTTTATTCCACTTATCGAGCAGAACGATATACTGAATTAACTTCGCTTGAATAGCATCATCCAGCTTACAGTCGAGCGACTGTAAGCCCTCAGCCAGTTGTGTTGCTAAATGATCTGGCTGAGCCCTGGATGACATAGATACTTCTTACTAAAGTAAGTACTTACTTAGGCTTAATAGCACCTGTAGCAATGCCTGTTAGCTTGTTCAAGGCACCCGTCATTTTCTTCACAATCTTGGGACGATTTTTAATGTTATGGCGTGAAGCAATATAAGCCGGATCATTGTACGTTAACCAAACCTTGCCGTTTGCATCTTCCCAGGCCAGTGCTTTCATCGGTAAATCAATACCTGCAGTTTGATTACTGGTAAACATATGTGAACCCAGTTTTGGATTGCCGAATAACAGCAGTTCGGTTGGACGTAATGGAATCTTGTTTTTGTTCGCGCCCGCATCATGGCTCCAGCGAGTCACAATTGTAATACCTTTTTTCTTCAAAACATTTTCCAGACGATCCAGTGTTTCTTTGACGCTGAACTTACTTGATTTAGTGATCATGCCATCTTCACCGGCAACAGCGACCGACGTAGTCAGTGAGGTAATCGAAAATAAAATGGCAATAATGAATGAACGTATCATGGCTTTGCTCCTTGTCATGCTTATTTTTATAGTATTAATGAAATTATTTTTATCTAGCCCAAACTTCGACCACAGAATAACAAGGATGTTACCGCTGATCTGTGCCTTAAGCACGTTTTTTCAAATGAACCAGTAATAAAGAGATAGCCGCAGGCGTAATACCGGGTATCCGCGCAGCCTGAGCAATTGTTTGTGGGCGCGTCGCAACAAGTTTTTGTCTCACTTCGGCAGATAAACCCTTCACCGCGGAGTAATCTATTGTTTCAGGTAACGCTCTGGCTTCATTGCTTTTTAATTTTGCAATTTCATCATGCTGACGACCGATATAACCGGAATATTTAGCCTGCACATCAATTTGTGCCGCAATCCGCGGATCGTTAATTTTTCTGCCAATCGCAGGCAAATCAACCAACTCATCATAATCGACATCCGGGCGACGTAATATTTCCAGCGCACGTGTTTCACGTGACAAAGTTTGCCCTAAGACACGCTCAGCATCTTCTACATTAATAGCATCAGGTTGAACAACCAGTGACTGCAAACGCTGTTGTTCTGATTCCAGATCTTGACGATATTCATTAAACGCTTGCCAACGCGATTCATCAACCAGCCCTAACTCATGGCCCTGCTCAGTCAAACGTAAATCGGCATTATCCTCGCGCAATAGCAATCTGTACTCCGCACGACTGGTAAACATACGGTAAGGTTCGTTAGTACCACGCGTAATTAAGTCATCTATAAGCACACCGATATAGGCTTCATCACGACGCGGCGTCCAGGCTTGTTGATCACGTGTTTGCCGTGATGCATTCAAACCGGCAATTAAACCTTGAGCGGCGGCTTCTTCATAACCGGTCGTGCCATTGATTTGTCCCGCAAAAAATAAGCCTGAAACATGCTTTGTTTCCAGTGACGCTTTTAAATCACGTGGATCAAAAAAATCATATTCAATGGCATAACCCGGTCGGGTGATGTGTGCATTTTCAAAACCTTTTATCGAACGGACAAACGCTTCCTGCACATCATAAGGCAGGCTGGTCGAAATCCCGTTCGGATACACCTCGTGAGTATTTAAACCTTCCGGCTCAATAAAAATCTGGTGCGAATCTTTATCCGCAAAGCGCACTATTTTGTCTTCAATCGACGGGCA
>Ga0316207_10001411_pt1 | contig 29779 bp, 29 predicted proteins | sample 6weekpyrite_MG_FD_204943 | JGI IMG/M metagenome (GOLD analysis project Ga0316207, IMG submission 204943) | Microbial mat bacterial communities from mineral coupon in-situ incubated in ocean water Damariscotta River, Maine, United States -... | ecosystem: Environmental > Aquatic > Marine >...
TCCCGTATATTAATGGCGTATGCCTTAATCATTATGGCTCTGACGCGCTGCGTTAATCCACGTTGGCGACGGAGGTCGGCTCCTGAAGCGGAAAGTCATTATGTCTATGTGTCTTCAGTATTCTCTATTTCAGACATTTACATAGCAGCGGCATAATATTGTGAACATAATTAACCGTGTTATTTAAATGGATTGATATATGAATCATTACATTACACTAGAATTTGAAGCACTTATTGGCACTTCAAGATTAGAAAGCCTAAACAACCACCCCAGTACTGTATATGGGTTAAATTCAGAGTTTAATATTTCTTATCTAAATCCTGCATGGTTTAAATTTGCTAAAGAGAACGGTAATAATATTTTCGTTATCAATGAATGGTCATTAGGCAGAAATATCTTCGATTCTATTCCAGATGTGCTTATGTCGTTTTACAAGGATTTATTTGAGTCAACTCTGAAAGAAAAAGAATCACCAATAATCTCTAGACAATCAGAATACGAGTGCTCTAGTCCAGAACTATACCGGCGTTTCTCCATGCATCTATATCCTATGGGCAAGGATGGTATCATTGTTGTAAATTCACTACTTATAGAAGAATCTTACATATCACCACCCAATAAGGGGCTACTCAAGTTTGATAAAGATGATTACATTGATAAGAAAGGAATACTTCATCAATGTACGAACTGTCGACGCATACAAAATCTAAATGATCTGGAGCGATGGGACTGGATACCAAAATTTATTGAAGAACCATACCCGAAAACCAGTCATGGAATCTGCCTGCCATGTAAGCAGCACTATTATTTAAGCTAGAGATATCCATAAAATATGATGAAATCAACACATACAAGGCACTCCAGTTGATTCTGAACCTCCCCCGATAAAGTAGACACCTTAATCTAACAAATAGATAAGATGAAAAATACCAAAATATAGTCCGCTTAAAATATTTAACCGTAAATATATAAACTCATAAATCTCGTTAAACTCAGCCGAGCATCAAAATAAAAATAGGATCATAGCGAGCATTGTTTGAGCGCATTAAAATGTGTGACCAGAACGCATCGCGTGCAGGGCATGTCGAATGAAACTCGCAGTGGTTCTCCGACTAGCATTGCGCGAGTTGCGCGACCAGAACACTCGAAGAGAGTTCAGGGAGTGCCGGATGAACACATAGTGTTCTGCGGTCAGCGCCTATTTTTCTTTTTATGCAAGGGAATTGGAATTGAAAATTTCAACAAGTTTTCGAGCGGCCTTCTTTTTGGTTACTTTTTCTTGGCCGCGCAAGAAAAAGTAACTTGCTGTCGGGAAGGCCAGAACGTATGAAATACGTTAAGGTCATGCTGACAAAGCTCGAAGAGGTTTATTAAGTGAACCACCGACGCAACTACCAACAAAAAAACTTAACCACCCGCCACAGTCATACTATCAATCAACCACGACCCCGTAACAACACTCCCCCGGGCATCTAAATCATTCCCCACCGTTTGCAATCCCATAAACATATCTTGCAGTCGGCTTGCGATAGTAAATTCTTCTACCGGATATTGTATCTCTCCGTTTTCAACCCAGAAGCCACTGGCACCACGAGAGTAATCACCTGTTACAGTGTTAACACCTTGTCCCATAACTTCAGTGATCAACAACCCCTTACCCATGTCTTTTAACATCGCCTTTAGCGAAATATCATCATTGTTAATATAAAGGTTATGGATACCACCGGCATTACCCGTACTTTTCATATTCAGACGGCGTGCGGCATAACTATCTAAAACATAATTTTGTAATATGCCATCGGTAATTAAGTCATGCGGTTTTGTAATTACACCTTCATTATCATAAGGCGCACTGCCTAAAGCACCTTTCAAATGTGGACGTTCATCTAGCCGAATACGTTCTGGAAAAATTTGTTTACCAAGGTGGTCCAGCAGAAAGCTGGCTTTACGATATTGCGCTCCCCCTCTTACACCACTTAAAAAATGAGAGAGTAAACCTTTAGCCACCTCAGCTTTAAAAACAACAGGTACCTGGCATGTTGGCATGCCTTTCGCGCCGAGACGGCTAATGGTACGTTGTGCAGACAACTTGCCTATTTCGATAGCCGGTTCTAATTTACTCGCATCACGATTCACGTCATACCAGTAATCTCGTTGCATTGCGCCATCTTGTTCTGCAATCATTGTTGCTGAGATGCTGTGTCTTGATGTGTTGTAGCTATTCAAAAAACCCTGACTATTGCCATAAACTCGAATTCCGCTATGACTACTTACCGAGCCCCCTTCTGAATTGGTGATGCGCTTGTCTTCCGCGCGAGCAGCGTCTTCGCATTCTTTAGCCAGCGCAACCGCCTCCTCTGCACTCACATCCCAGGGGTGATATAGGGCTAAGTCAGGAATATCTGTTGCCTGTAGTTCTTTATCTGGCAAGCCGGCATAGGGATCATCTTCGGTATAGCGAGCAATATCACAGGCTGCTTTTACCGTTTCTTTAACCGCTTTAAGGGAAAAATCACTGGTACTGGCGGAGCCTTTTCGATTGCCAAAAAACACGGTGACCGCCAAACCTTTATCCCGATTATGCTCGATGGTTTCAACATCGCCCATCCGTACGGTTACCGAGAGCCCTGACTCTACACTCAAACCCGCCTCTGCTGCCGAGGCACCTTGAGATTTTGCCTCATCGAGTAAGTCATTCACGACTGTCTTTAATTTTTCTGAATCAAAGGGGTTAGACGATACTGCGTTTTTCGAACTTGAAATTGGGTTAGACATTTCCACCTCATGGAATTGTTTGGTAAATAATGGGCAATTTAGCCCATTGTAAGGCTACGAAGCCTGCACCACAAATGGCATAATAGCGACATGACAAACAAGCCAAATAATACGGAAAATGATGAATCTTTTGATGAAGAAGTCATTAGCAAATCCCAACGTAAACGTGACGCAACTGCAGCACAGGATTTAGGTAAAAATATCCTGGGCTTATCTCAGGACGCACAAAATAGTATTCATTTACCCGAGACCTTAGAAAAAGCACTCAATGATGCTCGCCGTATTAAAAAAAATAGCGCCTTAAAACGTCAACTACAATACATTGGCAAGCTCATGCGTTCTATTGATCTTGAGCCCATTCAGGAGCAATACCTAAAACTCACTAATCATTATGATAAAGACGTTAAAAAATTTCATCATTTAGAAAAATGGCGAGATCGATTATTAGCCGAAGGAGATAAAGCTCTGGAGGACTTATTACATGAACAGCCCAATGCCGATCGTCAACACCTACGACAACTTATACGTCAGTCAGCCAAAGAAACCAATCTGAAAAAACCACCTAAATCTGCACGCGAAATTTTCAAATATTTAAAGACACTATTTGAAGATATAGATTAAACACGTTTTCGAAACCAACCTGTCAAACTTGCACGCTCACGTTTGGCAGGCAAGACTTCATGTTCAAACTCTGCACTCATAAAACAAACTAAGGTACCTGCTTTTGGTAGTACCATAAGGCTGTCACCGTTTTCCAGATACAGCTGCAATTCACCACCTTCATCCTCAAGCCAGTTCTCATTCAAATAGGTGATAAGCGTTAAGACGCGACTATCCTGACTTTTATGTTGATCAAGATGACGTTTATAAAAAGCACCTTTGGCATAAAGCGCAAAGTGAATTTCCAGTTCAAACAAGCCTAAGAAAAATTTTTGATTAAACGCATCTTGCAGTTGTTGAGTGAGCTTAAGGTAGTCCTGTTGGGCTGAGCTCAATTGATTATTATCAAACCAACTAATTTTATCGCTACGAATAGATTCCTCGATATGATATTTCTTTTCCCGACCAATGCCTGCTTGTTTTAAACCACCTTGCTGCTGAAGCGAACTCAGTGTTTCATTTAATTGTTTAATAAGAGATATTGGAAAATAATTTTCCTGAACTGACCATCCTTGTCTCTCAATATCATTAAGAATGTTTTCTATTTTTTCAGTCACTTTTAAACCAACAGAAAATTTAAGCCGTGCCACCCACGGTTAAACTATCAATCTTCAATGTCGGCTGGCCTACGCCAACAGGTACACTTTGGCCTTCTTTACCACAAACACCAACGCCGGCATCAAGTTTAAGATCATCGCCCACCATGGAGACCTGTTTTAAAACTTCGGGGCCATTTCCAATTAAAGTCGCGCCTTTTATCGGTCGAGTCACTTTACCTTTTTCTATTAGATACGCTTCACTGGCAGAAAAAACAAATTTGCCGGAAGTAATATCAACCTGGCCGCCACCAAAATTAACGGCATAAATGCCTTTATCAACGGATTCAATGATTTCTTCCGGGTTATGTTCGCCAGCCAACATATACGTATTTGTCATACGCGGCATCGGTAAATGCGCATACGATTCACGCCGCCCATTACCCGTCGATTTTTCACCCATTAACTCGGCATTCATTTTGTCCTGCATATACCCTTTTAAAACACCTTTTTCGATCAACATGGTCTGCTGTGTTGTTGTTCCCTCATCATCCATATTTAGTGAACCACGTCGTGCATCTAAAGTTCCATCATCAACAATGGTGCATAACGAAGAAGCCACTCTCTCTCCTATACGCCCACTAAAGGCCGAGCTTCCTTTACGGTTAAAGTCACCTTCTAAGCCATGACCGATCGCTTCATGCAGTAAGACTCCAGGCCACCCCGGCCCAAGTACAACCGGCATAGCACCCGCCGGTGCTTCTACCGCATTTAAATTTACTAAAGCTTGTCTAACCGCTTCTCGTGCAAAACCAAGTGCGCGACCTTGTTCGGTGAAATATTCATAACCTACACGACCCCCACCACCCGAACTGGCTTGCTCGCGTTCGTTACCATCCTCAGCAATAACCGTTACATTCATTCGCACCAGGGGGCGCACATCTGCGCTTAGAGTTCCATCACTCGCGGCAACCAAAACAACCTCGTGTACACCGACCAAACTCGCTATAACTTGTTTAATACGAGGATCTTGTTTGCGCGCTTCTGCATCAACCTGCCTGAGTAAATCGATTTTTTCATCGGTCGTTAAGGAATCTAATGGATCAACAGGAAGATAAAGTTGATGAGCAGAATGTTTTTTCCATGCTTGTACCTGGTTTTGCTGCCCTACTCGCGCAATTGTTTTTGCTGCAGTCGCAGCCTGGTTCAAAGCTGGAAGAACAATTTCATCGGAATATGAAAAACCGGTTTTATCACCACTAATCGCGCGAACACCAACGCCCTGTTCAATATTATAATTACCTTCCTTGACGATGCCATCTTCCAGGACCCAGGATTCATGTCGTGAAGTTTGAAAATAAAGATCAGCACGATTAATACTGTTCCCCATCATTTGGTCAAGTACATTTTGTAAATCATCTACTTCAAGCCCAGTAGGCGTTAATAATAGATCTGTTGCGGTATCAAGGTAATTCATAATTAAGACTCATTAGGTAAAGTACAGGGGATTCGTCGATGGCTTAGGACAGGAAAGTTTCTGCGTAATTTTTTAACATTATCGATATCAATGTCAGCAACAACACTCCCTGCTCCTTGAGGAAGTGTATCCAGAATAGCGCCCCAGGGATCAACAATCATGCTATGTCCATAAGTTTCACGTCCGTTAACATGATATCCACCCTGATTGGGAGCAATAATATAACACAAGTTCTCAATCGCCCGTGCGCGTAATAAAACTTCCCAATGTGCCTTGCCAGTGGCGGCGGTAAAAGCAGAAGGTACAACGATAATCTCTGAACCCAACTGAATAAGTTTTCTAAATAATTCGGGAAAACGAAGGTCATAACAAATTGCCAAACCAATTTTACCAAAAGGTGTTTCGACAACTACAGCTTCTTCGCCAACTTCAAATGTTTCCGATTCTTTATAGGTTTCACCATGTGATTCAAGATAAACATCAAATAAATGTATTTTATTATAACGGCTAACAAATTCACCTTGATCGTTATAAACAAAGCAAGCGGCATACACTTTTTTCTCATTATCAGATTTAATGGGGATGGTTCCCGCAATCAACCAAACTTTATACTTCTTAGCTTGTTCTGATAAAAAACTTTGAATAGGACCAGAGCCTTCCACCTCGGCAACATCAATTTGGTCTGCATCTTCATGGCCCATAATAGAGAAATTCTCAGGCAAGACAATTAAGCGGGCACCCGCCTGACTCGCTTTCCTAATTTCCCGTTCAACTTCAATCAAGTTAGCGCTTACATTAGAGCCCGACGCCATTTGTATTGCTGCTATTTTATTCATAATAATTAGAGTAATTCTTTGTTTGCTACAGTGCTATTGATATTTAATTTGTCAGTTAAAATTTCAAACTCAATTGTAGCTGGATTCACACTGCCCTGAACGAGCTCAATACGTTTAGATGAAAGTCCTAAAGCAATTAACCAACTTCTTAGTTCATTAACCCAAAGCGTACCCTCGTCTCCGCCGGGATATTTTAGTAATAAAGAGCTGTTCATATTTTTTTGTAATTGCTGCATTGATTTAGATATAGCAGGCATCTCTAATATCGTTACGGCCTGCTTTGGGAGCAACCATTCGTCAGCATGTAATAATTCAATCTCTTCCGCCAAGATAGAATTAGCCAAAAATATAAAAAACAGACCTAACAATATTTTCTTTATCATTAAGATAGTATTACTCATTTTCAAGCAACTCATATTCTGGACTATCCCAACTTCCCGTAACTTCATAACGCCTTGTTGAAGCTTCATCAAATTGTTCACCGGTTAATTTATCCACTAACCAAAGCCCAATACCTGCAGGTAAATTTACTAAAAGAGCTACCATACCGGTTACACCATCACCAACATCAGGTACAACTTCAATAATATTATCAAAGTCACGATCAACTAAACCGGTACGACCACTTACAGTGGAATCAGCAATAGGACCATTTATTTCAAAATCCTCAGTATAGGCATCACCGTTTTCAATGATTATTTCTCCTTTTGCTTCATCAAAACTAAAACCCGATTCCATCGATTCTTTAAAGTCACCAAATAATTTGCGCGGTAAAGCGGATAGACTAAAAAAGCCTAATAACCGTCCTGCTCCGGCATCAATATCAATAATACTGCCATTTTTAATATCAAGTTGAACAGCTCCATTTAACGTCTCTAATGAAAATTTTGATGGTGCATTATCCCAATAAAATTTTCCTGTTGTTTTTGCCTCTCCCCCTGCAAGCGTGGGTTTAAACCCAAGATCTGTTAGCATCGTACCGAAGTTTTTACTGCTGAGCGTAACATCAAATTCTGTCTTATGTTTGTGCTGATTATAAAGCCAATCACCGCTTGCAACTAACTTCATATTACGAGCAGATAGTATGACCTCATCAAAACGCATACCTTTTTTCTTATGTGAAGATTTAAAATCAAGACGCCCAAGAAAAACGTCATCTAAATAAAACTTTTTAAATATTCCTTCAAATTTTGGCAGATCAGTTGGTTTTGTGACCGCCAAATCATCTTCCCCTAAAGGCTCTTTTTGCGTAAATAACTTCACTTCATCCAGATTAAAAATTACCGGGTTTATAAAAAAAGATTGTCTTTTTTTAGAGTTTTCAAGGCCAAGTGATTTAAACCATTTTGCGGGCGTAAAGCTGTTAACCCGTCCATCAATATATAAAACATTTCTATTTGGCAAAATGGCTTTGTTTTTTGAAAAAGAAACAGCCCCTTTACTCAAATATACCTGATTAGCTAAGTTTTTCTTTGTCTCAAAAACTGCCGATCCTTTGTTTAGAAAGTCTAAAGAGTACCAAGTATTAGTTTCACTTTTTAATACAGCAATAAGTTTTACTGTTTGTTTGCTCGCTTTTCTTTTTGACAGAAATTCAGGGAGTTTACTTTCCACACCCACTAACTGACTATTCATAACAACAATAGGGTTAGAGCTTTTTACTGCTTTGCCAGGGAATAAGATGCTACCTTGAAAACGGGTATTACCAGCGATATTTGTTGCCCCCGGAATTTCAAACCGAGTTAACATTTCCCCTGGATTTATTGCTCCGTTGGCTAATATTTTTATACCCTTGTTTTTAGATAATGTTTTAACTGAAAGTGTTGCATCTTTATTAAAAATTTTAGCACTTAGTTTTTTTGAATATATTTTATTATTGTTAAATAATATTTCGCCTTTAATTTTTGTTAAATCTAACTTGTCATCCATCATATAAACAGCCGCATCAGATAAAAATGCTGAACCCGTATAAGATAGTGTTCTTTTCTTTCTTAGATTTTTATCTAAAGGAATATTAATGTTAATATTTGTTGCAACATCCCCTGTAAGGCGCATTAAACCGACAATTTTCTTAGCATTCGGCAATATTTTACTATTAACAATATAACGAGCAGCATTATGGACCGAAGCATTTGCCTTGATATCAAGCTCAAGTTCAGCATTCGCAAAAGAAGTTATACTTGCATATGAATTATGTAAAAAATTATTTTCAGATTCAGCCATCAATAAATGAAGCATCATACCTTGGCCAGTAAAATTAGCATTTATTTTTGCTTTTTTGATGACAGGCCAACCTTTTTGGTAGTTAACCAGCATATTTGACGTATCAACATCAACAAAAAATTCCCCTTCATTATTATTGAAAGGAAAATCATTTAGTTTGCCATTAAAAACGACCGTAGCTTTATCTAATTGGCCTGAAACTATTCCTCTATCAAGCCAGTCCACTAAAGCTACATCCATAATGCTTACGGGTAGATAATGTGAAAGTTTTGAGGCATCTCCCTTTGATACATAGGTTTGGAGATCTAAATGAGGAGAACTTTTATTTTTTGGTAAAAACAAGGTCCCTCGTGAAGTAGCACTTACCTCTTTATTCTCTGCTAAAACGTGGTTTAAATTAAATAGTAAGCCCTTGCTGGTTTTTACAAAACCAATATCCGCCTTCAGCTCATCTACTTTAAACCCGCCTCGAAATAACGAAGGTAAAGAAACTGTGGCATTATTTGATATGATAGAAATATTTCCCTCTTTGTTTTCAAAGTAAAAATTACCTGAGATATTTTTTGCTGCGGGAATACTCTTCCAGGCATCAATAGAAAACTGCTTAAATTCAGCATTAAGTTTGTGCAAGCTATTGCCTTGCCAGGCAATATGGAAATTATGCACATCCCCTTTTATATTTAAGTTATTAAGTGTTTTTTTATACTTACCATCAATCACACTGTTGTCATTAACCATCTGGGTTAATGCACCTAAATTCATATAATCTGCGGTAATATAGAAATCTTCAATCTTTTTATCTTCAACATCAAAAGCAAGAAAAAACTTAGACTCCGGCCAAACCCGGTTGTTGTTTCTATAGTTAAACCGATCAACACTCACACCCCATGAATTCTGCTTACTTTTAACAGAGTCAAATACAGCAGAAACAAAACCTATATTAACATTTTTATTTTCTTTAAACCGATATGAAAAATTGCTTAACGCAACATCACCACTAAACTGACTCACTTCTCCCCTGTCTACATCTGCCCATAATTTTATTTTTGCAATACCGCTGTTAAACTTAATATCTTTATTACTAATATATTTTTGCAGAGGTTTTAAATTTATTTTATTACTTTCAACAAAAAACCTGGCCTTCCAGGAGTCTGATTCTGAAATATCTCCCTCTATGTCCAGGCTTAAGTCTATTTTTCCACCCAAAAACTTTGGCGGTTTTGCCGTTAAAGATAACTGATGACGTGCACCACTATTTTTCAGTAGTATGTTTACATCTGTAAACTCCCATTTCAGCCTATCTCCCTGCTCATCCTTCAATATTATAGAGCTATCTACTATTGATATTTCACTTCGTAATAACAACCAACGTTCGAATATAGAGCTCTCACTCTTACCCTCAGGTATTGTTTTTTTTAAGTTGTCTATCGTAACGCCTTCAACTTTATATTTTCCTTTTTTAGTTCGAGCAACATTAATATTCATCCCGCGTATTGTTAACTGAGTGGGAATAATTTCCTGCCTTAATAAAAGTGACTTAAAGGAAATACCGACATCAATACGTGACAAGAGAAATGACTTTTGTTTTGAAATCAACTCTACATCTTTAAAAATTAATGTTGGAACTAACCCGGATAGTTTTGCATCCATATTGCCAATTTTAACCGGCTGCTCTAATAAGCCAGAGGCAAAAGTTTCTACCTCTTCCTGATATAAATCGGCTGTTGTTAAAAGAAAACGTAACCCAGAAATACTTAAAGCAACAATAATTACAACAGCTGCAAAACTGTATCCAATTATTGACTTAAACTTGTGAAATAAGGGGTATGTATTTTTCATTAGGGCTTATCTTATTCTTCAGTCGTCACATTAAAACAACGTCAAAATTTTCTTGTAGATATTCTGCTTCAACTTGTAATTTAATCGGTTTTCCGATGAAGTCTTCTAACTCAGCAATACTGGTAGACTCTTCATCCAGCATAAGATCAACAACAGGTTGTGCAGCCAGAATTAAAAATTTTTGCGCTTCAAACTGTCTGGCCTCACGAATAATTTCACGAAAAATCTCATAACAAACCGTTTCAGGCGTGCGTAAAGATGCCCGACCTTTACAACAAGGACATGGCTCACACAAAATATGTTCCAGGCTCTCACGTGTACGTTTACGCGTCATCTCTACAAGGCCTAACGATGAAACCTCACATACATTTGTTTTCGCATGATCTTTATCTAAGTGTTTTTCTAACGCGCGTAATACTTGCCGCTTATGTTCTTCGTCCGACATGTCGATAAAGTCAATAATAATAATACCGCCAAGATTACGTAGCCTTAACTGCCTTACAATTGCCTGAGCGGACTCAAGATTTGTCTTAAAAATAGTTTCTTCTAAATTCCTATGACCAACAAAGCCCCCAGTATTAACATCAATCGTTGTCATTGCTTCGGTTTGATCAATAATCAAATACCCACCCGACTTGAGGGACACTTTTCGTTCTAGCGCTTTTTGAATTTCATCTTCAATATTATATAAATCAAAAATTGGACGTTCACCCGGATAGTGCTCTACCCTATTTTCTAGCTCAGGAATAAATTTGCTGGCAAATTTTTGTACTTGCTCTGAAGTTGAACGAGAATCAATTCGAACTTTCTCAATATCGATGCCGCTTAAGTCACGCATCGTTCGCATTACCAGAGACAAATCCTCATGAATTAAACTACCGACTTTTGCACTGCTATTACGTTCAAGAATATTTTGCCAAATTTTTTGCAAAAACTGCATATCCTTATAAATGGCTTCTTTACTAATCCCCTCTGCAACGGTACGCGCGATATAGCCGCCTTGTTCAAACTCCCCGGAAAATTCAGAAATGGTCTCTTTTAATCTCTGTCGTTCATTTTCATCGTCTAAGCGTTGCGAGATCCCGACATGCGAAATACCTGGCATATAAACTAAATATCGAGAAGGAAACGAAATTTGAGTCGTTAATCGTGCCCCCTTAGTCCCCATGGGATCTTTAACCACTTGCACCATAAGCTCCTGGCCTTCACGCAACAGCTCCATAATGACATTCGAAGGCTCGCCTCCATCACCGTTTTTACCATTCGGTTGAGCAATGTCTGAGACATGCAAAAAGGCCGTGCGATCGAGCCCAACCTCTAAAAATGCAGCCTGCATACCGGGTAGAACACGTACAACTTTGCCCTTGTATATATTTCCCACCAGGCCTCGTTTACGTTCACGCTCAATATGAACTTCCTGCAAAAGCCCATTTTCAACATAAGCCACGCGTGTTTCTTGCGGGGTGATATTTATCAGTAATTCTTCGCTCATATTCGTCCTTATTATTATTCTAACCCTATGATACTACTAAGGAATCTTGACTAATACCCACTTTATTTAGCAACGCCATGGTTTCATAAAGCGGCAAGCCCATCACCCCCGAATAACTCCCTGATAAGTGCGTGATGAAGACAGCTGCGACACCCTGAATTGCATATGCGCCCGCCTTACCATTACATTCTCCAGAAGCAATGTATCGCTCAATTTCAGTAGCCGATAAAACCTTAAAACTCACTTCACTGACACTGAGAATATGCTCCAGTTCAGGTTGGCTCGAATTTTCAGTAGCCTGCGCCAAAGCAACGGCCGTCATGACCTGGTGCGTCTTTCCAGACAATAAAAGCAACATCCTTTTTGCATCTTGCTCATTTTCTGGTTTTCCTAAAATCTCCCCATTAATCACGACCGCAGTATCCGAACCTAAAACTACTTTTTCATTAAAACGGCTCTTATTCCAACCTGCTAGCGCCTTTTCTTTGGCTAAGCGAATGACGTAATCTTTCGCTATTTCATTGTTTTTAAGGGTTTCATCAATATCCACAGCTAAAACGGTGAAAGAAACACCAATTTGAGTTAAAAGTTCACTGCGACGAGGAGATTGGGAGGCTAAATAGAGTTTTCTGATCATATAGCTATATTACTATACAAACAGCCGGTATGAGAGATGGTATATTCTTCTAAGTAAAGCGAGTTGAGTTTATATTTTACGTGCAACCAAGGTCTAATTTCGCTTTTTTCTTAATTTTATCCGTGTAATAAACATAGGGAATATTTTTTCTTTTTGCTTCATACATTGCGATATCTGCCCTATTGATAAGCGTTGCACAATCATGGCCATGCTCAGGATAGGAGGAAATCCCCATACTGATTCCCACATTTATTTCGTGCCCTGTGAGTAAAAAACTTATTAACAAGCATAAACCAAGGGAAACTACTTATGATATGGATGGCCTTTTAAGACCGTCGTGGCACGGTAAAGTTGTTCTGCAAGTACAACACGTACTAAAGGGTGAGGCAGTGTTAGTTTAGAAAGGGAGATCTTTTGTTGTGCTTGTTTTAAACAGTCATTCGCCAGACCTTCAGGCCCACCAATTAAAATAGCGACATCTTGTCCAGAGCCTTGCCAAGCTTTCAATTCTTGGGCCAGTTCTTCTGTAGAAAGTGCTTTGCCTAAAACATCTAATGCAATCACTTTTGCACTTTTAGGAATTGCGGCAAGCATTTTTTCGCCTTCTTGTTGAGTTAGGCGTTTAATATCACTATTTTTACCACGCTTGCCTGCGGCAATTTCAACAAGCTTAATTTTGCTTTCGGGCGGCATGCGTTTAGCGTATTCGTTAAATCCATCTTCTACCCAACCCGGCATACGTGTGCCAACCGCAATGAGGTGGATCAGCATAATCGAGTTTTATTCCTTGTCACTGAGATCGTTTTCACCTGGGCTATCTTCCCCCCAAAGTTTTTCCAGGTTATAGAATTCACGAATTGCTGGCTGCATGACATGGACAACCACATCACCAAGATCAACCAGAACCCACTCATTACTCTCATCACCTTCGACACCTAATGCCGGCACCCCAGCTTTTTTAACTTTCTCTGCAACGCTATTCGCCAGAGCCTTTACTTGGCGTGAAGTATTACCGCTGGCAAAAATCATAATGTCGGTGACACTGCTTTTATTGACAACATCGAGAATTTTAATGTCTGTAGCTTTAATGTCTTCTAAAGCATCAACGGCGAGGTCACAAAGTTGTTGAGTATTCATAAATTAACCTTAATAAATATTTTGCTGTTTGATCAGTGTTAACACTGAATCCGGTAAAAAAAACTGGTTGTCGATATTCTGTTGCCACTGCTGGCGAATTTTTGTTGCTGAAATATCTAACTGCGTCACGGGAACAAAACAAATAGCACCATTTTGTTTTGTTTTTAAGTTATCAGCATCAACTATGCGATCTTTAAGCTGTAACAATAACCTTTCGTTTAACTCTATTTGCCCACGCATACTTGGACGCTGCATCACCACGATATTGGCCAAATTAAATATTTCATGCCACTTATGCCATTGATCTAAACCATTAAAAGCATCTGTACCTAAAATCAAACACAATGTCTTATCGCTGAAATCTTTTTTCAAGCTTGCAAGCGTATCCACCATATAAGATGAACCACCTCGTCTAATTTCACGATCATCTGCAACAAATTTATCTTGTCCACTAATCGCCGCACGGACCATTGCTAAGCGTTGCAAAGGTTCGGCAATGGGTTTATTTCTGTGTGGAGGTTCACCACAAGGAATAAAACGCACTTCATCCAGGGATAAAGCTTGTTGTACATCTAACGCTGTACGTAAATGTCCATAATGAATAGGATCAAAGGTGCCGCCTAATATACCAATCATAAAGTGTTACTGGCGAATATGACCGTCACCAATGACGATATACTTTTGTGAAGTTAGACCTTCTAAACCGACAGGACCACGTGCGTGAATTTTGTCCGTGCTAATTCCAATTTCAGCACCAAGTCCATATTCAAAGCCATCAGCAAAACGCGTTGAGGCATTAATCATCACAGAACTAGAATCGACTTCCATCATAAACTGACGAGCTATCGCTAAATTTTCAGTCATAATGGTTTCGGTGTGACCCGAGCTATGCTTATGAATATGGTCAACGGCTTCAGCAAAACCATCTACCACGCGAATCGAAAGAATAGGTGCCAGATATTCTTCGTCCCAATCTTCTTCAGTTGCAGCATTAATACCCGGTAAAATTTCTTGAGCAATATCACAACCTCGTAACTCAACACCTTCATCAACATACATTTGACCTAGTTCTGGCAATACATCTTCAGCAACCGTTTGGCTTACTAATAATGTTTCCATGGTGTTACAGGTGCCATAGCGCTGAGTCTTGGAATTAAATGCGACTTTCACTGCCTGGTGTAAGTTTGCATCATCATCGATATAAACATGACAAACACCATGCAAATGTTTAATCACAGGCACACGGGCATCTTCACTGACACGCTCGATTAAACCTTTGCCACCACGTGGGACGATGACATCGACATAATCCTTCATGGTGATCAGTTCGCCCACAGCAGCACGATCGGTAGTTTCAATCACTTGTACTGTTGCTTTTGCCAGCCCTGCTTTTTCAAGGCCATCATGAATACACTGAGCAATCGCTTGATTAGAATATTGTGCTTCAGAACCACCGCGCAAAATGGCGGCATTGCCTGACTTCAAACATAAAGCCGCTGCATCGGCTGTTACGTTAGGACGAGATTCATAAATAATACCAATCACACCTAAAGGTACACGCATCTTCCCCACTTGAATGCCGCTAGGACGATAGCTTAAATCGGTAATTTCCCCAACAGGATCAGGTAGCGCAACAATCTGACGAATGCCTTCTGCCATACCTTTAATACGTTCATCATTTAATGCTAGACGATCAAGCAATGCTTCATCTAAACCATTTTTTTTGCCTGCATCCATATCTTTTTTATTTGCTGCAAGTAGCTGTGCGCTACGTGCTTCAATTGCATCGGCAATCGCAAGCAAGGCATTATTTTTTTGCCCTGTATTTGCGCGGTTTAGTTCTCGAGAAGCAGCGCGCGCTTGTTGCCCGAGTTCATTCATGTATTTTTTAATATCCATCACTCTTTTCTCTTTCTACCTTGTCGCAATTTGTTCGGCGGTAAGCGGAGCTAATGACACACCCGCAATGCGTAATGTTAATTGTAGCAACTCATCCCATGGTTTGCCTGTTCCCAAGCCTTTACACAGCCGCTCAATACGTCCGGCAATAAGCAAAAATGCTTGCCAACGTTTTAAACCATGTCGTTTCAATCCCGCATTAAGCACTGTTTTTCGTTTATCCCAAATTCTATGCTGCTTAAACACCTGTTCTAAATTTTGTCCTTTAGCCACAGCTGACGCCATTTTTTCAAGCATACGAAGTTGATACATCAAGGCGCCTAAAACATGCAGCACATCTTCACCTTCACTTTTTAAACCATGCAATATACGTGAGACACGAAGTGCATCCCCTTTTAAAGCAACATCAACTAAAGCGAAGGCGTCAAAGCGTGCACTGTCACTGACCGCATCAACAACTTGCTCTGCATTTATAGGGCCTTCACCATAAAGCATTAATAATTTTTCTAACTCTTGATCAGCCGCTAATAAATTGCCTTCAACCTGTTCAGCCAAAATAGTTAGCGCGTCCTCTGTCGGTTGCAAACCACGCAACTGCATACGTCCCTTTAGCCAGTTCGGTAATTCCTGAATCTCCAGCGGCCACACCGCAAGTGTTGCGCCGACGGCATCTAACGCTTTAAACCATTTACTTTTAGTTTGGCTGGCGTCTAGTTTTCCAGAAACAATCAATAACAGATTATCTTCGGGCAACTGATTGGTATAAGCGATTAAGGCCTTACTGCCCTTATCACCCGGCTTTCCTGTTGGAATCCGCAGCTCGATAATTTTACGTTCGGCAAATAACGACATACTTGCAGATGTTCGAACCAGCTCATCCCAATCAAAACTACGATCAACATGATGAACTTCTCGCTCAGTATAACCTTGCGCTTTTGCCGCTTCCCGAATCAACTTTACAGATTCATCTTGTTGAAAAGGTTCATCGCCACTAATGAAATAAACAGTTTGTAACTGTTTCTCAAGGTGTGACTTCAGTTGATTAAAGTACAGTTTCATTTACTTTTTGATTCAACGTCTTTGGATTTTAATACTTTCTTAGAATCCCGTTTTTTCCTGGGTTTTAATGAAAAATTCAAACGACGAATAACCTGTAACATCGCGTCTTGCAGCATATCCGCTTTTAGACGGCGTTCCTCATCTGCCTCTGCTAACACCAGGTTTGCGTCAAAAAGATACTCCCTTCTCACCGAAATATTCTGCGCAGGAATTAAATCTACAAATTGCACCAAGTTCTCTCTCGCTGTGTCTTTAGTTGCCTTTTGATTTGGCACGGCTTTAAACAAGGAAAAGCTTAAGTTATAAATTAGCTCATATTGATTAGCTTGACCCGCACTATCCAAAGATAAAACACGTTTTGAAAACGTATCATTACTCACTTTTAATATCGTAGCAGAGCCATCAAACACATCCACTTTCGCTGCAATTAAAGTACGAATTAATTCTCGCCCAAGTTCGCTATGTTTACTTGTACCTTGAAGACTAACTTCAGGTAACACATTAGAAAGGTCCTGCTTACCACGCAAATGGAAACCACAGCTCGCGATTAAAAAGCTAACGATAACGACCGATGTAAGTTTTATCTTTTTCATATTTAAAGCGTCTTAGTTAATTTTACCCATTTTACAAAACACATTTACTTAACAACAATATTAACCAGCTTCCCCGGTACAACGATCACTTTAATGACCTGCTTATCGTCAGTAAATTTCATTACTTTATCATCGGCTAATGCAGCAGCCTCAATTTCATCTTTACTCGCACTTGCCATTACTTCAATACGTGAACGCAATTTACCATTTACTTGCACAATAATTTGTAAGCTGTCTTTTACCAGCGCCGACTCATCAACAACAGGCCAAGCCTGATCTAATAACAAACCTTCTTCTCCAAGTACTTTCCATATTTCATGTGTAATATGCGGCACAATAGGCGAAAGCAATAAGGTAATCGCCTGTAAACTTTCATGCATCACTGCACGACCTTGTTCGCTATCATCTTTAAACTTTGATAATGCGTTAATTAATTCCATCACCGATGCGATTGCAGTATTAAAGGTAAAGCGGCGGCCAATATCATCTCCGACTTTAGCGATGGTTTCATGTGTAACTAAGCGAATGGCTTTTTGTACTTCATTTAAAGCACTAGTGTCCAGGGCAACCGTACTACCTGCTTCAACATGATCAAATGCTAAACGCCATAAGCGTTTAAGAAAACGTGATGCACCTTCAACACCGGCATCACTCCACTCTAACGATTGTTCAGGTGGTGCAGCGAACATCATAAATAAACGAGCCGTATCTGCACCGTATTGTTCAACCAATCCTTGCGGGTCAACCGTATTGCCCTTTGATTTTGACATCTTAGCGCCATCTTTTAGCACCATACCTTGGGTTAAAAGATTTTCAAATGGCTCATCATTCGTTGTTAAACCAACATCACGCATTAACTTATTAAAGAAGCGTGCGTAAAGTAAATGCAAAATAGCATGTTCAATACCGCCAACATATTGATCCACTGGTAACCAGTAATTGGCACGCTCATCTAACATGGCATCATCATTATTTGCTGAAGCATAACGCGCGTAATACCAGGATGATTCCATAAAGGTATCAAAGGTATCTGTTTCACGTATCGCATCACCACCACATGTTGGACATGTGGTTTCATAAAACTCAGGCATTTTCTTGATTGGTGAACCAACGCCTTCAAACTCAATATCTTCGGGTAACGCAACGGGTAAATCTTTTTCTGGTACTGCAACTTCACCACACTTATCACAATTAATAATAGGAATGGGTGAACCCCAATATCGCTGACGCGAAACACCCCAATCACGTAAACGATAGGTCGTGCGTTTTTTACCCGTACCATTTGCTTCTAAATGTGCAGCAATTTTTTCAAAGGCATCTTCTGATGTTAATCCGTCAAACTCAGCTGAGTTAACTAACTTACCTTTAGTCGTGAAAGCAGCAATCGATAAATCACACTCTTCATCTGCAAGCGGCGCAATAACTTGGTTTATCGATAAACCATACTTAGTCGCAAACTCATAATCACGTTGATCGTGTGCCGGCACCGCCATGACCGCACCCGAGCCATAACCCATTAAAACAAAGTTCGCGATAAACACGGGAACTTGATCACCGGTAATAGGGTGAATTGCTTTTAAACCTGTATCGATACCCTTCTTCTCCATAGTTTCCATGGACGCTTCGGCGGTATCCGTCATTGCACATTCTTTAATAAAGGCAACAACATTTTCCGAGTTTAAAGCAGCTTCTGCTGCCAAAGGATGTTCTGCTGCAACCGCGACATACGTTACGCCCATTAATGTATCAGGACGTGTGGTAAAAACCTCTAACTTCTCATCGCGACCTTCCAAACCAAAGCTCACTTCAACACCTTGTGAACGACCAATCCAATTGCGTTGCATGGTACGCACCTGATCAGGCCAGCCTTCTAAGTTGTCCAGCTCATCGAGCAACTCATCTGCATAGTCGGTGATTTTCATAAACCACTGAGGAATATCTTTTTTCTCAACCGTGGTATCACAACGCCAGCAACAACCATCGATTACTTGTTCATTGGCAAGCACGGTTAAATCATTCGGGCACCAATTTACCGCAGCCGTTTTTTTGTAAACCAGGCCTTTCTCATACAACTTGGTGAACAACCATTGTTCCCATTTGTAGTAATCTGCATCACAGGTCGCCAGTTCACGATCCCAGTCATAGCCCAACCCTAAACGCTTAAGTTGGTCACGCATATAATCAATATTTTCACGCGTCCATTTTGCAGGCGGCACATTATTTTTAATCGCCGCATTTTCAGCGGGCAAACCAAACGCATCCCAGCCCATAGGTTGCAGAACATTTTTGCCCTGCATTCTCTGATAGCGACTAATCACATCGCCAATAGTGTAATTGCGCACGTGTCCCATATGTAGTCGCCCACTTGGGTACGGAAACATAGAAAGACAGTAATATTTTTCTTTATTTGGGTCTTCGACCGCTTTAAAAACCTTGTTGTCGTCCCAGTATTTCTGGATTTCTAACTCAATCTGTTTAGGCTTGTATTCTGATTCCATAAAACTCTGCTATATCTTTGATTTATATATAAATTATTTTTGTAGCCGGAAATGACAACAAATGCGCAAATTAAAGGTGTAAGGATACAGCACCCATCGCAGCCAAGGAATACTCCAGAATAAAACTCTGATATGGATCAAAACTTGAATTCAACGACTATGCTTATATAGTGGGCACAGAGATGAAAATAAGGGAGATATTCGCCATATGAATAACCACGATACAACTGATAAATTCCTCAACGCCTATCACTCCATGCTAGAGCAGGTAAAAAACCTTTGGCATTCAGCGGAAGAAAAAGCCCTGCCGACACTTGCTGAAAATATCCAACTCGTCGCCGATAAGACTTCTGAATTAGGAGAGTTAACCAAAGAAGAAGCTGAAAAAATTGGTGATTATATCCAGCGAGATCTTGAGGATGCAGGGCACTATTTATCCGAATATGCCGAAAAAAATGGTAAACAACTTAGTGATCTATTAAAAAATGAACTGGAATTTGCCGAACTGCAACTTGCTGAGGTTGTTGCCAAGCTTGCAGACAAAACCAATTTAGAGCTTGACGCTTTAGCTGAACGTGCCCGTAAAGTAGGAATTTGGCATACAGGCGAAATCACCAATAGTGGTATTTTGTATTGCCAAAACTGTAACGAAGCTCTGCATTTTAAAAAACCAGGCCACATTCCACCCTGTCCTAAGTGTAAAGGAACTGTATTTAAAAAAGTTTTTAATAAAGACGCATAAACTAAGGTAGCATTAAAAGCTCATCTGAAAAAACATCATTAGGCTGTAACGTTGGGCGATACATTAAAAAAATTAAAAAAGAGTATAGCAATAGATGGCTCTGTAAGTACCGCTGAAAAACTTGCCTCTACCCTTGGTGGTTTTATCGGTATATTCCTTATAAGTATCGTAAGCTTCCATTTTACCGGTGCAAGTGGTGCAGCACTTATAGTACCTTCCATGGGTGCATCTGCTGTTCTCGTTTTTGCCGTACCGCACGGTAAACTCTCTCAGCCCTGGGCATTATTTGGTGGTCAAGTGAGCTCTGCTTTTGTTGGGGTATGTTGTTACTTACTTGTTCCTAACTTATTTCTTGCCGCTGGACTGGCGGTAGGTCTGGCTATTGGTGCCATGCATGTTTTACGCTGTATTCATCCGCCTGGCGGTGCAACGGCTTTAGTTGCCGTTGTCGGTACAGCACAAATTCATGAGCTAAGTTTTGAATATTTACTCACACCCGTTTTATTAAACTCGGCTATTATTTTTATTACTGCAGTTATTTTTAATAACTTCTTTCCCTGGCGTCGTTACCCCACAAGTATGATGCGCTTTTCTGACACGCCTACTGTCGAAGCAAAAAAAACTTCTCGTTATGTTGAAAAAGAACACATTAAGCAAGCTTTGTCCGACATTGATTTAGTCATTGATTTAGACGTTGAAACTTTACAGGAACTGTTTGCTTTAACCCTTGAGCATGCAGAAACACCCTCCTTTTCTGCCAATCAAATCGTCATTGGTCATTACTACACAAACAGTAAACACGGAGCAGAATGGTCAGTACGCCAAATTATCGATGAAGCAAAATCTGACGATCCAAAAAAAGACATGGTGATTTACCGTGTTGCAGAAGGCCAAGGCTTACAAAGCGCAGACAGCTGCACTCGCTCAGAATTTGCTGCATGGGCAAATAGAGAGCTTTATTCAACTCAAGAATAAAAGAACCTCCCGTAACCTACTGTAATATATAGACTTTATATAAAACCAGTCCCGAACAAAATATTAGTAATATCTTATATTTAAACATGTATTTTATATGTATGTTATGTATACTTCTGCCACACACAACCCCCTTATGATTTTGGAGAACAATATGACAACTTTATTTGAACGTATTGGTGGTGAAGCCGCCGTTGATGCAGCCGTAGATATTTTTTACCGTAAAGTATTATCGGATGACCGTGTAAATGGTTTTTTTGATGATGTAGATATGGAAGCTCAAGCGGCAAAACAAAAAGGTTTTTTAACTATGGTGTTTGGCGGCCCTAATAACTACACGGGTAAAGACATGCGTGAAGGCCATAAAAATTTGGTGGCTAACGGTTTAAATGATAGCCACGTTGATGCAATCGTTGAACTTTTAGGTGAAACCTTAAAAGAACTTGGTGTGGCAGATTCTGATATTGCTGAAATTGCCGGCATCGCAAACGGCGCACGTGACGACGTACTAAACCGATAGGATCACGAAAATGACGCAGCTAAAATTTAAAGATAATGTTTTTACTGTGTCAGCTGGTGACACCGTGCTTGATACATTGTTAGAACAGGGTCATGCGATCCCTAACAGTTGTCGAGCCGGTGCATGCCAGTCATGCGTTATGCAGGTCACCAAGGGAAATGTACCTGAAAATTCGCAAAAAGGACTTAAAGACTCACAAAAAGCCAAAGGCTTTTTCCTTGCTTGTAGTTGCAGCCCCAAAGAAGATATCGACATTCAACTCGTCGATACTGAACAACTCAGAATTTCAGCAAGCGTTAGTGAAATTAATAAACTCTCAGATGATGTTATTGGGCTAAAAATCAAAGTGACGGATGAATTTGAATATCGTGCAGGTCAATACGTTACTTTGTGGAAAGATGCTCATTTAGGTCGTAGCTATTCTATCGCAAGCTTACCTGAAAAAAGTGAAGAATTATGCTTCCATATAAGACATGTGCAAGATGGTCAGTTTAGTGGCTGGGTGCATAACGAATTACAAGTTGGTGATGCACTTTCAGTACAAGGTCCTGCGGGTGACTGTTTCTACACTTCAGGTCATCCTGAACAAAACTTATTACTTATAGGAACCGGTACCGGCTTGGCTCCCTTGTACGGTATTATTCACGACGCACTAAAACAAGGTCATACCGGTGAAATTCACTTACTCCATGGCGCATTAAACCCTACCGGACTTTATTTAACAGATGAATTAATGAAACTTGCCCAGCAACATAGCAATGTTATCTATCATCCTTGCGTCATAAATGCAGAAAAAAGTACGATCAGAAATCTTACTGAAGGCGATATTAGCAAAATTGCTTTAGAAACAGTTCCACAACCCAAAGGCTGGAAATCTTTTTTATGTGGCGATGAAGAGCTCGTAAAAACACTGAAGAAAAAAATATTTCTTGCTGGTAGCAATATGAACGATATATATGCCGATCCCTTTATACAAAGTAAATAAATGCCATTTAGCAAAAATTCATTTACTATATAAGATATGCAGTTAACTCGACACACAGACTTTTCATTACGCGTTCTTATTTATTTATCCTTAAATAAATCGGAACAACTAGTTACGATTAATGAGATTTCTGAGCATTTTGAAATATTAAAAAACCATTTAACCAAAGTCGTAAATCATTTAGCACAAAAAGGTTATGTAGAAACCATTCGGGGTAAAAATGGTGGTATTCGCTTAGCCAAAAAGCCTGCAGAAATAAAGCTCGGTGATGTTGTTCAGGCAATGGAAATGAATTTAGATATGATTGATTGCTCTAAACCGCTTTGCCCGTTAATCAACAACTGCAAATTAAAACGAATATTAAATGAAGCGAAACAATCTTTTCTGATCATTTTAAATAATTACACCATAGAAGATTTAAATACAGAACCTGAAATAATGAAAAATCTGTTACATTTCCCGGCATAGTTTTATTATTCAGAATATCTTTGATAAACAAAACCTCCGATTAAACCAAAGAAAATTATAAATAACACAGGGTAATTTCCCCAAAGTACATATGGAGTTGCACCTGTACGTGGTTGCACCATTCCACTAACCACATGTGCTTTAAACTGTGGTGAGCGAGATAATATTTCACCTTTATAGTTAATTAATGCTGAAACACCATTTGTAGTGACCCGCATCATATCCCTTCCCGTTTCTAAGGCTCGCATTTGTGAAATTTGCACATGTTGATGCGGAGCAAATGAATCACCGTACCAGGCATTATTACTCGCATTTAAAAGTAAAGTTGCTTCGGGTAAAAAACGAATAACATCTTCGCCAAAGGCATCTTCATAACAAATTGTTGGCGCTATTTTCTGACCCGCGGCGGTAAATAATTTTTGTTCATATTCCCCAGGCGTAAAGCCTGACATTGGTAAATCAAAAAAAGCAATTAAGCCTCTCAATATTGAGGCCAGAGGAACATATTCACCAAATGGGACAAGATGATTTTTATGGTAAAACTGAGTTGACTCACCGACTGAAACTAAGCTGCTAAAATACTGATTTTTTGCGCGATCTAAAACGGGCAAACCCAAAATAATATCGGTGTTATTTTTCTTCGCTTGGCGTGACAAAGACGCTAAAAAGTTATTTTCTAAATTATGATAGTAAGTGGTTAATGAATTTTCAGGCCAAAGAATAAGATCGCTATCCCAGTTTTTTTCACTCAATGATAAATACGTTTTTTTTCTTTTTTCGACTTTATCGGGATCCCATTTATTCGATTGTTCGACATTACCCTGAACCAGGCTGACCTTAATTGGTTTGCCTTTTACTTCCGTCCAGTTTATTTTTTCAAGCTCGGCTCCGGAAAGCCAAATAAATATAAAGCTTAACCCCACAAATGCTTTATTTTTATTTCTGCTAAAGAGAAAAAGCATCAACAACAAAGCAGCACTTAATGCCGTTAACCATGAAACTCCATAAACACCTAAGATAGGAACATAGCCTGATAAAAAACTGGTCGTTTGACTATATCCTAAACTAAGCCATGGAAATCCTGTTAAAAACCAGCCACGAAACCATTCCAGTAAAGCCCAGAATAATGGAAAGATAATAAGAAGAATTATAGCTTTGTTTGTTATGCTAAATTTACGGATAAACGCAACGCTGATATATCCCTGCAAAGCAATAAAGCTGGCAACAATACTAATACTAATTAACGTTAATATTGCCGCAGTAAAAATAGAACTAAGTCCAAAGACATATATCGCAACAAAAACCCACGACACACCGACTCCGAAAAAGCCCATACCAAACCACCAGCCGAACCAGGCAGCTTGACGCGGGTTAGAAGATAATAAAAAGTAAAAAAGTACCGCAGGACTTAAAACAGAAAAAAAGTAAAAATCAAGAGGGGAAAAAGCAAGTGGCAACAATGCACCGGCTAAGAAAAGCAATAAATATTTTATTTTTGAAGAATCAATTGTCTTCAGCACCGGCAGACTCCATTGCCTTACTTTTAAATTTATTCGGTGTCCTGGCTACTTCTAACAAATCAATTCGACGATTACTTGAACGAAGCACTTTAAACTCGAGTGATTCAATCTCAATGACTTCACCACGCTTAGGTAGGTGACCAAAAGCATTCATAACTATGCCGCCAATAGTATCAAAATCATCATCACTGAACACGGTATTAAAGTGCTCATTAAAATCTTCTACTGGGGTAACAGCCTTTACCGTTGCTAAATCATCAGAGCGTTCAAAAATAAAAGCATCGTCATCAAAGTCATGCTCATCTTCAATTTCGCCTACAATTTGTTCCAGGACATCTTCGATAGTAACCATACCGGCAACACCACCATACTCATCAACGACAATGGCAATATGATTTCGTGTACTACGAAATTCATTTAATAAAACATTTAAACGTTTACTTTCTGGAATAAAAACAGCAGGGCGCAACACGTCGCGAAGATTAAGTTTTTTATCTTCACCACTTGTTAAATGAGGTAATAAATCTTTTGCCAGTAAAATCCCAACAATTTCATCTTTGCTGTCACCAACTACGGGAAAGCGTGAATGCGCAGAGACAACCACCGTTGCTAAAAGCTCATCTTCAGCTGAATCCATTTCCAGCACAATCATCTGTGATCGAGGGATCATAATATCGCGTACTTGCATTTCAGCAACCTGCAAAGCACCATCGATCATGCTATGTGCCTCATGATCAATAACACCATTTTTTTGCGCTTCGTTAAGCACAGCAATCAGCTGATCACGATCTTTTAATTCGCCCTGTAAAGCCTGACCCAAACGTTCAATCCAGGAACGTTGTGGCTTATTGTCTTTTTCAGACTGATCTGGCTGTTCTTCGCTCATGATTCTATTTCCCGATATGGATCGGAATATCCCAACTTTAATAATATTTTAATTTCTTTTGTTTCCATAATGTCCGCATCCGCATCCGTTAAATGGTCATAACCCAGTAAATGCAGTGTTCCATGTACTAACATATGCGCCCAGTGCGCTATTTCACTTTTGTTTTGTTGCTCAGCTTCTTTTTCAACAATATCGGAACAAATAATTAAGTCACCTAATAAATTTAATTCTACTTCACCGTTTAATTCTGTTGGTGCTTCAAAAGGAAAAGATAAAATATTCGTCGCACCGCTTTTATTTCGATACTGCTTATTTAACTCTGCACTTTCATTTTCATTAACAAAACGTATCGTTAATTCTGCATCAGCATAACTTTCAAAATCTAAAGTTTCATTTACCCATAAAAATAAATCTTCATCTTTAGGTAAGGCTTCAACCTCTCGTTGAATATCGAGTTCAAGCATTATTTCGGCTTTTCATCATGTGCATCATAGGCTTCAACAATACGCTTAACTAAAGGATGACGTACCACATCTTTAGGATTAAAAAAACTAAATCCTAAACCATCAACATCTTTTAGAACATCAATCACCTGACGCAAACCCGAAAGCTGTCCTTTTGGTAAATCAACCTGTGTCACGTCACCGGTTACCACGACTTTTGAACCAAAACCAATACGAGTTAAAAACATTTTCATTTGTTCAACGGTCGTATTTTGTGCTTCATCCAAAATAATAAAAGACTCATTTAATGAGCGACCACGCATATAAGCGAGTGGCGCGACTTCAATAACATTTCGTTCCATTAAACGCGCCACTTTTTCAAAGCCCATCATTTCATATAAAGCGTCATATAGCGGTCTTAAATAGGGATCAATTTTTTGTGCCAAATCACCCGGTAAAAAGCCAAGACGTTCCCCCGATTCAACCGCCGGACGGGTTAAAATAATTCGACGAACTTGATCTTGTTCCAACGCTTCAACAGCAGAAGCAACCGCAAGATAGGTTTTACCTGTACCTGCCGGACCAACACCAAAACTCACATCATGCTCAGACATCGAACGTAAATAGTGTTGTTGATTTTCACCGCGACCTCGCACCTGACCACGTTTTGTTTGAATAATGACCTCTGCACCCGAACGCATTTTAAGTGGGATCACATTTTCAGAAGCCGCATCATGTAAATGTAAATTAACTACTTCTGGATCTAAAACATGTTTATCGGTTTCAATGTACAACTCTCGCAAAATCTCTCCGGTTGCATCAACCGATTTTTTAAGACCAATAATTCTAAAATTATTACCGCGATTATTTATCTCAACTCCCATACGGCGTTCAATCAAACGCAAGTGTTCATCAAGTTGACCACAAAGATTGGCCAGCCGTTGGTTATCAGCGGGATCTAGGGTGATATCTAAGGAATGTGCAGAGGTATTCAAAATAGAGAGTATTGTTAGGCGCTACGCTGAAATGGAGGCGGCAGGCGATTTAGCTTCATCAACTAAAATTCCGCGTAAAGAGTTTGGACGAACTTCTGTAATTTTCACGTTTGCAAATTGACCAATCAATGATTTATCTGCTTCGAAGTTTACCACACGATTGTTTTCTGTGCGGCCGCTGACTTCATTTTCGTCTTTTCGTGACGCACGAGTCACTAATACGCGTTGCACGGTATCCATCATACCTTCACTAATAGCGAGAGTTTGCTGGTTAATACGGGTTTGCAGGCTTTGTAAGCGAGACTTTTTCACCTCATCGGGCACATCATCAGGCAAACTTGAAGCCGGTGTACCTGGGCGGGCACTGTAAATAAAACTGTAAGACAAATCAAAGCCCACATCGGCAATCAAATTCATGGTGTCTTCAAAATCTTTATCGGTTTCACCAGGGAAACCAATAATAAAGTCAGAAGAAAAGCACATATCCGGGCGTACTGCGCGAATTTTTCGGATGGTTGCCTTGTATTCCAATGCGGTATGCTTACGCTTCATTTGTGCCAAAATGCGGTCCGAACCGCTTTGCACAGGAAGGTGTAAATGGCTCACTAACTCAGGCACTTCGGCATAAGCATTAATCAAATTGTCGTTCATTTCAATCGGATGTGAGGTGGTATAACGAATTCTGTCTATTCCTTCAATTGCCGCAACATAATGGATCAGTAACGCAAGATCAGCGGAGCCCCCATCGTCTTGCCCATCATTAAACATCACGCCTTGGTAAGCATTCACATTCTGACCAAGTAAATTCACTTCACGAACACCCTGCTTTGCCAATAGAGCAATTTCAGCAATAATGTCATCGAATGGGCGGCTAAATTCTTCGCCTCGCGTGTAGGGAACCACACAAAAAGTACAATATTTGCTACAACCTTCCATAATAGAAACATAGGCACTGGCACCTTCGCTTTTCGGCTCAGGCATAAAATCAAATTTTTCAATTTCAGGGAAGGAGATATCAACGACTGACTTATGTTTTTTAGTCGCATCACTCAGCATATTGGGTAAACGATGTAAGGTTTGCGGCCCAAAAATCAAGTCTACATAGGGCGCGCGCTTCAAAATTGCGTCACCCTCCTGGCTCGCAACGCAACCACCCACACCAATCACTAACTCGGGACGTTTTGCCTTCAATTTGCGCCACATGCCGAGGTGGGAAAAGACTTTTTCCTGTGCACGCTCACGCACCGAACAGGTATTTAAGAGTAAAACATCCGCTTCGGTATCAATATCTGTTAATTCCAAGCCATGAGAGGCTTTTAGGACTTCTGCCATTTTTTGAGTATCGTACTCATTCATCTGGCAGCCAAAGGTTCTAATATGTAATTTGCGCATTTTTTGACCACATCATTCAGGACGGAGAAAGGTATCATTTTGCCCCTATTTTATCCAGCAACTAAGGGTTATTCATGAATAATATCAGTAAAAAAAATAGCATTTTTTCCCCCTAGACAAATAATGTTTTACTCAATATTAACCTCATAAATTTAAAGAAACGCTCATACATTTGTGAAATTGGCCGATACATCAGAAATAAATCATGTTCTAAAAATATTATTAACAAAACACAAGAAGCGAGCAATCTGGAGCACATGCTGATGAGTGAAAAAAGAACAATATTAATTATTGATGACAGCCGTGTTTCTCGAATGATGGTAAAAGGTATCACTAAACAGAGTTATCCTGAAGCAACCATTTTTGAAGCAGGTAATGCAGATGAAACCCTCGCGTTAGACATAACGGATGAGCTGACGCACATTATTTGTGACTACAACATGCCCGGTATGGATGGCTTGACACTGTGTAAAGAACTACAAAAAAAGCATCCATCAAGCCATATCACTTTACTCACGGCCAATATTCAAGCAGCAACACGAAACAAAGCTCAAGACATGGGAATTCATTTTTCAAAGAAACCCGTCACCGAAGAACGCATTTTATCGATACTCTCTAGAAAAGGTGACTAGAATGCTTAAGCTCAATGATTTACAACAAGATATGCTCACCGAATTATTTAACCTCGGCATGGGCAATGCCGCTTCTGCATTGAGTGAAATGATCGATGAAGAAGTAAAGCTATCTATACCACAAGTTTTATTTATGGATAAACATGAACTCACAAAAATTCTTCAGGCTGACTCCCAAGGTAATATCAGTGGTGTCTCACAAAATTTTCAAGGTATGATTCTGGGACAAGCCTTGCTTACTTTCCCTACTGATAAAAGTTTAGAATTGATCAGGTTACTGCTACAAGACAACGTACCACTTGAGAACTTAACCGAATTTGAAGAAGAAGCACTAACCGAGGTAGGCAACATTATTATTAATGCCGGTTTAAGCAGTCTTGCAGATATTTTTGAGGACGAAATAACAAGTGACCTGCCTGTTTTTAATACCGGCAGTTGTGAAGAGGTCATAGAAAATACAGGTTCAACAATTCAAGAGCAACAAACCGTACTTTATCTTCATGTTGATTTTTCGATAGAAAAAGAAAATATAAAAGGTTATGTTATATACTTACTTG
>Ga0316207_10001412_pt1 | contig 29766 bp, 25 predicted proteins | sample 6weekpyrite_MG_FD_204943 | JGI IMG/M metagenome (GOLD analysis project Ga0316207, IMG submission 204943) | Microbial mat bacterial communities from mineral coupon in-situ incubated in ocean water Damariscotta River, Maine, United States -... | ecosystem: Environmental > Aquatic > Marine >...
ATCCAAACTTCTTCTTCGGCTAATTTTTTATCAAATAAGGCATTTTGTTGAACTTCAACTTGTAAATCATGCTGCTTTTGTTCGATATACAAATCATAATCACCGGGGTAGCTTTTTAATTGACCGCGATCCAGATCTAAAATACGTGTCGATAAACCACGAATAAACGCTCTATCATGACTAATGAAAATAATAGTACCAGCAAAGTCTTTTAAAAACTTTTCCAGCCATAACACACTTTCAATGTCTAAGTGGTTGGTTGGCTCATCAAGTAGCAAAATGTCAGGGTTGGTAACTAGCGCTTTAGCAAGGGCTAGTTTTCGCAGCCAACCGCCAGATAAATCACTTATCTTTGCATCAGCATCTAAAGACAGGGTACTCATTACTTGTTCAATGCGCTGTTCGTCTTGCCATGCACCGGCTTGTTCTAGTTCATCTTGTACTTTGGCTAGTTTGTTAAGATTTTTTTCGCTTGGATTTTCTCCAATTAAGTGAATTAAGCCATGATAACGGCTAATAAGATCGGCATTCTCTTTTACGCCTTGAGCAACAAAATCAAACACTCTAGTGTCGGCTGATTCTGGTGGATCTTGCTCTAACATCGCTAGTTGCATGGTGCTCGATTTTAGAATTTGGCCATCGTCTAGGTTTTGCAAGCCCATTAATACTTTCATCAACGTTGATTTACCGGCACCATTGCGACCAACCAAACATATTCGCTCACCAGTTTGAACGCTTAAGTCTGCTTTATCTAAAATCTTTTCTTCACCAAAGGCAAGCTCGCCATTGGCTATTCTTAATAATTCCATAATATTTCTCTTGCTAAGGCTAAAACCTTAACTACTTTGTAGCTCTTGAAGTTGCTCTAGGGTGAAAGGCCAAAACAATTTTTTATTTTCTGTTGAACTCTCAGGATTAAGTTTTTCTATCACTGGGATATGCACGCCGTATAATTCAACTAAGGTTTTGCTTTCATGGGCAACGCTTTCTTGATCAACAATATCGATGAGATCAAGCTGCTCTTGAGGTATAACCGATAAACAAATTGCGAGTGCTTGTTCACATAAATGACAACCTTCGCTGCCATATAAATTGTATTTTGTCATAAGTGCTTATTTCTAACTTGTCGCTGCTCTTTTAATAGACCAGCTATTATGAATATGCTTGTTGCGAGCAAAGTCTTTGTCTCGGGTAATATCAGACATATTTGTTGCTTGTAACCCTAATTGTTCTAACGCTGCCAAATCCATTTTAAAATTACGTTTATTATTGGTGAAAAATATTTCTCCACCCCGATTAAGTGATTTTAGCGCATCGGCAAGTAAAGCAATATGGTCTCGCTGAACATCGAAGCTATCTTCCATGCGTTTTGAGTTGGAAAAAGTTGGCGGGTCAATAAAAATTAAATCGTACTTGTTGTCATTTTTTTTTAACCAGTCAAGGCAATCAGCTTGAACAAACTGATATTTATGACTATTGAGCTTGTTCAAGGCAAAGTTATCTTGTGCCCAGTTAAGGTAAGTATTTGACATATCTACCGTTGTAATCGAACTAGCACCATGTAAGGCAGCTTGTAACGACACTGAACCCGTATAAGCGAATAAGTTTAATAAACTTTTTTTAGCGGCTTTTTTAGCAACAATTTGTCGTGTTTTACGGTGATCTAAAAACAACCCTGTATCTAGGTAATCCCATAAATTAATTTTAAACAATGCGCCATATTCATTTATGGTAATTGATTGTTTTGATTTATCAACGCGTTGATATTGATTGCTACCTTTTTGTTTAGCTCTTGTTTTTAATACCACTTTATCGGTTGGTACTTCAAGCACTTTTGGTGCCCAATAAATTACTTCTTGTAGGCGTTTAGTCGCTTTATCGCTATCAATAGTTTTTGGTGGTGCATATTCTTGAATAACGAGGTAATCGCTGTAGATATCAATAGCAACATTAAATTCAGGAATGTCAGCATCATAAAGGCGATAGCATTCAATTTGATTTGATTTAAGCCAGCCTTTTAATGTTTTTCTATTTTTCTTTAAACGGTTAGCAAAGGCACTGTCTTGCTCAGCAAAAGAAGATTGTGGATTCACAGCATCTTTTTCTAACTGTTTTTCATTCACATCATATAGGGCTAGCTGACAATCTAGTGGACCATTTCTAAATTTATTACGCTTAAAGCTTGAAAGTTTTAACATAGTAAGCAGTTCAGTGTTGGCGGTTAAAATAGCTACTCGCCAATGAAGAAATTGCGCTTTAAGTTTTTGTCCAAACAGTACAAAGTTTTCTACAAGCTCGGGCAACTCACCAATACGTTCACCATAAGGTGGGTTAAATAATATAGTACCAGCAGAGCCATAAACATTATTGATGTCATTGGTGTTTTGACATTTAAATTCAATAAAACGCTGTAGTTTAGCATTGCGAGCATTTTGCTGAGCAGTTGCTAATACACGTGAGTCGATGTCGATACCAAATACTTTTATGCTGCTAACGTTTGCTTGCTCTAATGATGCTTCTGAGTTACTTATCGCTATATTTAGTTGAGTTTGCCATAAATCTTCATCATGCTTTAACCAAGCATCAAACCCCCAAGTTACGCGTTTTATAGACGGCGCTTGTTTAGTCGCCATAGCTACGGCTTCGATTAAAATAGTGCCTGAGCCGCACATAGGGTCAACTAACGGTTTATTAGTATCGTTAAGCCAACCTGAACGTAAAATTAAGGCGGCGGCTAAGTTTTCCTTTAACGGTGCAGCACCTGAGTGTTCACGATAGCCGCGTTGGAATAACCCTCGACCAGAAAAGTCTAAATAAATACTGACATTATCTTTTAATAACCGGGCTTGAAAGCTTATTTGTGGAGATTTTTTATCTACATTTGGGCGTTCAAAGCCTTGGTCTCTAAATTGGTCAACAATGGCATCTTTAATGGTTAAACCGCCAAACTGGCTGTTGCGAATTTCTTCACTGTAACCAACAAAGTCAATAGCAAAGGTTGTATTGCTATTAAATTGTTCTAGCCAATTAATGGAGCTAGCCGTTTTAAAAAGCTGATCTTTATTTTGTGCCTCACCTTCACCAAGTTTCAACATAATTCGTGTTGCTAAGCGTGTCCAAAGAGCAACCTTATAACCAAGTTCTAATGAGGCTGTAAAATAAACGCCTTCAGGTTTTTGAATTACTTGTTTACCGCCAAGACTTTTAATTTCGTCGACAAGTAAAACTTCAATACCAGGGGAGGTTAAGGCTAAAAATTGTTGCATGGATTCTGTCATAGTGTGGCTTAAGAAAAAACGATGGCGCGATTATAGCGAAAGTACGCTAACACATAAACAAAAGTTACCTTTAAAGTAAATAAACAGCTCATTATTAGGGCATAACGAAGAACATTTCACCTAATGGTTAATTATTTGAAAAAAGCGCTTGCTTTATTTGAGCGCTATCCTTACTATACGCCTCGTTTTCAGGGACAACATCTTTGAAGCCTTCTTACAGTACGAAGTAAAATTATTGTGGCTTACCTTTTCTTATTTAGAGAAGGTCGTTCGGACGCGGGATGGAGCAGCCTAAAAGTTCAACCTCGTCGGGCTGCTCATTTAAACGAATAGCCGAAGGTCGTCTTGTTTGTTTTCAAATCTGGCTTCCGCAACTAACTTCTTACAGTACGAAGTAAAATTATTGTGGCTTACCTTTTCTTGTTTAGATAAGGTCATTCGGACGCGGGATGGAGCAGCCTGGTAGCTCGTCGGGCTCATAACCCGAAGGTCGTAGGTTCAAATCCTGCTCCCGCAACCAACTTTTACATTAAAATATCTAATACCAAAAGTACAACACTTCCTGTCGCGGGATGGAGCAGCTTGGTAGCTCGTCGGGCTCATAACCCGAAGGTCGTTGGTTCAAATCCAGCTCCCGCAACCAATTTTATTCTCTAAAAATCAATATCTTATACCTGTTCTTTTTCTGTTTTTTTGTGATTATTTTGACCTTTAGGGATTTTGTGACGTAACTTTTGGTCACAAATAATTCAACAAATCTACTAGGCAAATTCAATCACCACAAAATTTATCTATGAATTTTTTTTATCTTTGGTATTTTTAACCAAAGTTCAAAATTTACATTTGTGCCCTCAGTGAGACATTTCCTCTCGTTTTGCCCTTTTATTACGATGCATAAATCAACAAAAAAGTGCATAGATATTCAATAAGTGACCTTAGGGTTGTTTTACTATAAATATTTTTATGTCACATAAATTTTGTGACATAAATGGTTCTTAATGAACTTAAACGTAAGATAATAGACTTCAACAACGACACGATAATAACCCATATTTTCAACAAGTTATTCTTTAGGGATATTTTTAATTTAAGTACAACTGTGTTTAGCCGTTGTGACTTATAGTGTTATTTTCTATTTAAAATTAAATTAAACAAAAATAACAAAAATAACAAAAACATTCTTGTTTTTTGCACAAAATCGTCAGCTTTAAAGTTAATAAATCAATTACTTTTAGCGGCCTTAAAATGAACATTATTGATGATGACTTAAATGAACTACTCAATGACACGATAAGCCCTACTAGCAATATCGTTTTTATCACGGGGGCTGGTATTTCTGCACCTTCTAATATACCGACTTACCAAGGAGGAATAATTGGAGATCAAAACCTTTGGCAATACAACAATTATGACGAAAACACATTACAATTTTTTAAGAAAAATCCGCAACAAGTTTGGCAAAACCACTTAAAATTTATGCTCAAAGTTAACAGAGCTAAAGCGAATGCTGCCCATATTGCTATTGATCATCTATTAAAGAAGTTTCCTAACAACATTAACTTGATCACCATGAATATCGATGGTCTTCATCATATGAATAACAAACAAAATAATATTATTGAAGTTCATGGCTCTGGGCATAAAGCAAGATGTTCAATTCATGGAGAACCCATTAACATTCACAGTCTTTCAATAACCAATGCAACCGATATCACTAATTTCATTAAATGCAAAAAATGCGGTAGCGTATTACGGCCTCATATTTTATTTTTTGACGAGCCTTACGAAGAGCAATTTTACTTTTATGATAAAGCCTTACAATATATTCAAAAAGCGGATTTAGTTGTATTTGTCGGTGTTTCTGGCGAAACCACTTTTCCTGAAGAAGCAGCACTTATCGCGCTAAATAACAAAACACCTGTTATTAACATCAATATAGAGCGCAATATTTTTGGCGATATATTAGCGTTACAATTTAACAATAGCCAAATTATTGAAGATGCTGTTTTAGCTACGCCACTCTTGTGTCAAAGTATTGATAAGTTACTTCATCGAGTGTAAATATAATTAGCACGCAATTGCTCTGCGGTACATTACTGTATTCTAATCCACGTGGCTATAACAGTTACTGCTGTCGCAATGAATTAATAGTTATCGACGTAGAAAAGGCACAGGCTGAACGCTACTTAACCTACCAGTAGCTTTTATTGGTGTAGCTGTTAATACCTTTAAAGTTTATCGTTTTCCCCATTGATGTTTACTTTTTGATTGATCTTTCCAGCTTTTAGAATATGCCGAATAATCATTATCATAATAGTGTTCTATTATTTTTTCTTTTAATTTACCAACACGTTTTTGTCTAACTTTTACTGATAAAATAGTGCCTTTATACTCAAATTCATTGTATTGCAGCGCTCGTATTTCTGTAATGCTATGCGCACCATGATCCACTTTTAAACAGTGATGTTTTTTATCTGGTTGGTCGTGGTCAAAAGGAAACAGTTTGTGAAAAAATCGAGCAGAACAACGTAAACGACAATCTAAACCCGCTAAAGAATTAGGTTGACGCATTTGGGTAAGTAGATGTTTTCTTAGTTGTTGTCGGTATTGATTACGCATTTGGTAAATAAATTGGTTAGCCATAATATAACCAAATTCATCAGTAACAATAATGCTGGTAGTACTAGGAGTTAAAGTGCTGATAGCAGTACTGCGCAACAGTGAAAATAGCGAACGATACACTCGTGTTTGTTTCTGTTTCGTATCGGTTGTTCGCCTAACAAAATAGCGTTTTGGCATGGGCGGCGTGTTGTACATAATATAGTCTCAATAAGCTCTTTCTTAACTACATTGAATTTGAGTTTGTTACAAAGAAAGCTGCCGAATTATTGCAAAATAAAAATATTTAACAAAAACCACTTCGCCTAACGCGGTAGTTGGTTATTGTAACAAGTAGAAATGATCACTTAGTTTGTGAGTTTGGTATAAAATGGGCATAAAATAAATGCGTTAACATAAAGGAATTGAGTTGCATTTAGCGGTTTTATTTTTTGAACTTGTCGGCTTTTTTTACACAAATAAATGTTTGAATTTTAATACTCATGTAACAAATTGAAATATAGGTGTTTTTATTTGTGGTATTGTTTATGCTTGCTTATCTTCCGTTGACTATTTTAAAGGGATTTAACCGTTCCCATTAAAAAAGTGCAAAAGTGCAAAAGTGCAAAAAGTGCATCACAATAAGAAAGAAAACCAACAATAAAAACATCATCTAAATGGATTAGTCGTTATGAACAAACACCTTATTAATTTAATAAACACCTTGTTGCTTGTTATTTGCTCTTTTGGCATCAGTCAAAAAGCACAGGCAGATGTAATTAAAGGAGATTTTGCATCATCAAAATATTGTAGTACAGAAAATAAAGTTGAAGAAACGTTTAATGGAATAACTTATTCATTATGCCACAATGGAGATAATTTAGGTTTACTAGAAATTTATGAATTAGTTGATTTTGTAAATTATACTGAACCAATTGGATTTGGTCTTAATGAAAATTCAATTAAAAACATATTTGTAAACTCTAATTATATTGATTTTAATTTCTTAGATTCTGGGAAAAAACAAGTATTTGATGCAAAAAGTTTAGGAATAACTAAATTTTCAGTTGGTTACGAATTAAATGATGGACTTAAATTTGGAGACTTTAATGATAATGAAAATGGACGTATTAATTTATCTTATGGTTTTAATCAACAAAGTGGAGATATCCTTAATGAAATTTCAGTTTATCCAAAAAAAGATTTTAATGTAACTAATGCGACACCCAAACCAACGCCATCAGTGCCAGAACCTTCCACCTTGTTGCTTTTCTCCCTCGCTATAGGCTTAATAGCACGAAACAACTATAAACAAAAATCGTCATTAGCTGCATAAATTCTTAATTGGCCTAGTTACGGCTAGGTACTAATTCAATAACCGCTTATTATTAAGCCTGAAATAGAAAATAATAAGCGGTATCAACTCAAACAAACCCCATTTTTTGTTTGCTATTAGGCTGTTTAAAATTGCATTCCACTTGTAGCTCTTTTAGGTAATCTTCCACTGATTCAATACCTAACCAAGTGAGCCTAGCATTAACAGCATTAAAATCACCAGGGGTTAATAACAACAGCTCATTTAATTGTTGCGTAATATGCCGCCAAGTTGAGCTTACAACCAAGTTATGTTGCTTGGCTATTTTTTTCAGTAATTTAAGGCGTTGTTTGGGTAATAATGGCGCTAACACAAGTTTAAAGTGAAAACGGCGATAAACGGCTTTGTCTAATGCTTCAAGGTAATTGGTTGTACAAATAACAATGCCCTTAAATGCCTCTAACTGATTTAAAAATTCGTTAACCTGCGTTACTTCAAAATGTTGCTGCATATGGCTTCTATCCCCCAGTAAACTGTCGACCTCGTCAAATATCAAGGCGATGTTTTTTTGGCTTGCAGTTTTAAATAACTGCGCAATATTTTTTTCACTTTCACCAACATATTTATCAATTAAATCAGAACTTGAAATTAACTGATATTCTACATTTAACGACTGCACAATATATTGAGCAAACAGCGTTTTCCCCGTACCCGGCAACCCTGAAAACAACAACTTAGCACTTTTGGCTTGTTGTAATTTTTTAGTGAGCAAGTCGCAGTTGTAATCGCAATTAATAAACTCGGTACTATAATACTGCGGCAAATCGTGAGCATTTTTTAACGGTTGCTGCTGATACCGCTGATGCATTTCAAGCAATGAACCTAGCGATGATTGATAATTTTTTTTATTGGTTTCAACTAATTTAAGTGTTTGTGTAGCGCTGAGTAATTGTCTGGCGGTGGTTGACGTATTAGCAACAACATTATCAATCCATGTTGGCGACAACTGGGTTAATACATCTGGCGGAACATTATTTACTAATATTTTTTTCCTTTGCTGCTTATTCATTTGCGGCATATCGAGTATAAAACTAAAGCGCGAGAGATAGGCTTCATCAATGCCGCGGATAGAGTTCACCACAAAAAACGACGGTAATGTATTGTTTTCAAGGGCATTATTAATCATATTTTTAGAAATTTTGCTCGTACTGCCAAACAACAAATTTTGTACTGGAAATAAATCGGTAGCTTCATCAAACAGCACCGCCGTATTACTGGCGTCTTTCAAGGCTTGTTGAATTACTTGAAAATTGCTGAGCCGTTTTTCACCATCTAACGTATTAGATTCTTCATCTTTAAAACTCACAGCACGTAAAGAAATATTACACGCCGCACAAAGCGTTTTAACCAATTCGGTTTTGCCTGTACCAGGTAAGCCGTAAATTAAAATTGTTAGAAAACGGGCTAAATAAACACAACTTATTTGCATTTAGAGGGATGTCAGTATTTATAGTTCTTGAAATAATCACCATTATCGGGGAGGCATGTTGAGTATTTATATAAGTTTATGTTAATTCACTCATATCGGTTAATTAATGTTGCTATGTTTACTCTTCATTATATAATCATTCTTATCGGTGAATAATATAAAGAGGGCTTATGGCAAAGCAAGTTATCCCAACAAAAATGCCAAGTGAGTCATTGATAACAGAGCCTAAAATTTTAGGTGCTGTCATTAAAGCTAAACGAACGGCCATTAGAATGAAATTAAGTGATTGTGCGACACTTTGCGGAATTGGCATTAATACACTTTCACGTATCGAAAATGGAAACCCTAACAGTACACTTGGCGCAGTGTTTTCGGTATTAAATGGGTTAGGGATAAAGCTCTCTACTTTAGAAAAATTAGATAAACCTGCTATTAAAAATGATTGGGTATAAAAATGGCTTATTCTTTAGATGTAGTTTATGGCCAACAAATTATCGGTCAATTAACCCAATACAAAGAGTCAGGCTTACTCGAACTATCATATAGTCAACAGTGGCAAGAAACAGGCTTTGCAATTTCACCTGCTTTAACGTTTGAAAAGCAGCATGATAAAGCGGCGGCTTATAATTTTCTGGATAACTTACTTCCTGAAGGTGAAGCACGAAAGTTGCTAGCACAAGATATTGGTGTAAATGAAAAGCAGGTATTTCCTCAAGTCAGAGCAATTGGTAATGATCTCTGTGGTGCCTTCTCTTTTTTATCAAAACGAATAACACCATCAGATAATGCCATTTTTAGGGTCATTGAAGAAAAAGAGCTTATTCACCGACTAAACAATAAAGAAGATATTGGACTTTTGCAGTGGGATGAAAAGCCAAGATTAAGCGTTGCAGGCGTTCAAGATAAATTAAATGTTTTTTTGAATGAGCGTGACAAAATTGGCCTAGCAGATGGCACACTAAGCTCAACTTATATTCTTAAATTCGAACGTAAAAATAGTGCTAATTTAGTTATTAATGAATATTTTTGCATGAAACTATCACAACTTACTGGTTTGCCAACATCAGAAGTGATGTTCAAACGGTTTGGTAAGCATCCTGCTCTTTTAGTCAAACGCTTTGACAGAAAATATGATGCCACAAGCAATAGTGTATTAAGAAAACATGTGATTGATGGCTGCCAAGCATTAAATCTACCAAGAGATTATAAGTATGAACGCAACCTAGGTGATGGGCGAGATGTAAAGCATATTCGAGATGGCGCTAGTCTAGAAAAATTATTTAGCTTTTGTCGTCAATCTTCGGAGCCAATCGCAAATATGCAATGGTTAATTAATTGGCAACTGTTTAATTTACTGATCAGTAATTATGACAGTCATGGTAAAAATGTTTCTTTCTTTTATGGTGCTAACGAAAGTGTTTTTACCCCCGCCTACGATTTAGTCAACGTTTCGATGTTTGATCAATTTAAGCACACCTTAGCAATGGGTATGGGAGATGAGTTTGAGCCTGACACCATCAATGCCTATCAACTAGCAGATTTTGCTGATAGTTGTCAGCTTGATAGAAAGTTAGTCAGTCGTATGCTCAAAGAGCTAACGACAAAAGTATTAAAAGTACTCGCTGAAAATACTATTCTCGCTGAGCTAGAAAAAGAGAGTGCCATTTCTCAAAAAGAAACTGATTATCTTAATCAAGTAAGCGAGCATATAAAGAAAAAAACCATCCATCTTTTAAAGCAGGCGGATGAAATACCCTTGATTGAACTATGAATACTTAAAGGGAATTTGAAGTATTTAAATATGCTCTATATTAGATACTGTTATAATATTTATGGTATTAAAGTATTGATTGAATAGATGATGAATAAGTGAGTAACTCTAAGTTTTAGTAAAATTGGCTTGTCGATTTTAATTGTAGTGTATTGATAAATAATCTCGGATCGTTAATTTTAGTCAACATTGACTCATCAGGTAAACAATCATCATCGACATAATCGACAAAGTCGCTTGAGGAATCAAAAACTAAAATATCTAGCGCTAATCGATCTAACCCATATAACCCTCGATGAATCATGTCAGCCGAGAATACTAATAAGTCACCGGCGGCTAATTTGATTTTTTTGCCTGTAGACAAGTTTTCACTACTCAATCTACCTTTTTCTTCTTGCCGAACATTAAACTCTTCTTCGTTATCCCAGCGCTTATGTGTTCCTGGCACTAATTCCATGCCGAGCTCATCAAATAAGGGAACTCGAAGGTGTAAAACTTGAGTCTCCTGAATAACCTTTTGCTGCATCTCTACATCGTGATCATATTGACAATCTCGATGCCAAAAGTCCTTTTGATCGCGATTAACAGGGTTAAAAAACAGTTGGGTATTCATAAAAGCAGGAGCAGTCAATATTACAGCGTCAATGATATTCATCATTTTAGTTGAGCTGATAAAATTAAAAAGCTTGAGTCTATCATCAAGCGTTAAATACTTACTGCCGGTTATTAATGAGGAGTTGAATGCTTCCTCCTGATAAAATGTGGAATTGTCTTGTTTCCATGACTGATGAAACTCCAATACAACGTCTCTAAGTGATGCAATTTCAGCGTCATTAAAATAATTTCTAATGACAAAGTAACCTTGTTGAACATATTCGCAATTTAACTTATCTGAATTGATTTTCATTATTTTCACTTACGCTGCATGTATCCAAACAAACTTATTCTATCAATATATTTATGAACAGAATATTGGACGATTAGGTATTTGATAGTAATTGGGGTGGTTTTTATAGGGAATTTATGAAGTTTGGATAAGTATGTTGTTTATTTATTCAATTAAAGCAACAATAAAAGTGGTACCCGGAGACGGACTTGAACCGTCACGCTTATTCAGCGAGGGATTTTAAATCCCTTGTGTCTACCAATTCCACCACCCGGGCATAATCTATATAGATTGGGGTAATTTTTTTTAGAGTAGGATATTGGCACCTACTTATCTTTTTAAAGATGATTGGAGCGGCTAACGAGACTCGAACTCGTGACATTCACGTTGGCAACGTGATGCTCTACCAGCTGAGCTACAGCCGCTTCATAGAGCTTTTACTATTTACGATAGTAAGTCGACAAACTTAAATTGGAGCGGCTAACGAGACTCGAACTCGTGACATTCACGTTGGCAACGTGATGCTCTACCAGCTGAGCTACAGCCGCTTCATATAGAGCTTGTACTTAAACACATTCACTTCATTAAAAATGAGCGCGCATTCTAGCGTATCTTAAATGTTTTGACAACAATAAAAACGCTAATTTTCTCAACCATTGTTGATGAAATGGTACCCGGAGACGGACTTGAACCGTCACGCTTATTCAGCGAGGGATTTTAAATCCCTTGTGTCTACCAATTCCACCACCCGGGCAGTATATCATTAGATATGGAGGCGGGTCCCGGAGTCGAACCGAGGTCCACGGATTTGCAATCCGCTGCATAGCCACTCTGCCAACCCGCCATTTTATCAACACGAGTTGAGTGATTTTTAAACTTTAAATTGGAGCGGCTAACGAGACTCGAACTCGTGACATTCACGTTGGCAACGTGATGCTCTACCAGCTGAGCTACAGCCGCTTCATATAGAGCTTTTTCTTTTGGAGCGGCTAACGAGACTACTCTCATCAACATAAGTCGTGACATCACTTCGCTTTTGGCAACGTGATGCTCTACCAGCTGACACCAGCCGCTTCATATAGAGCTTATCCTTTTTATTTAAAAGCTATAACCCTACGATTTTCACTTCTAATAGGTCGACGCCTTGTCAACGAAAACGCATTCTACATCTAATTAAGTTACAGTCAACTATTAAATACTTTTTTTATATCGACTGCTCAAAAAGCAGCTGATTTGCTGATATTTTTACCCTTTTAATTCAGGCCATGCCGCTTTAAAGTAACTTAATAGTGTAGAAACTGTTAATACCGTTGCTATAAAATAAAAACCATAAGCAGCATAATTAATGACTTCGTGGGGTAAATAAAACAATATAAGTGGAATGTCATAATCAGGGCGCCATATTAATCCCATAATACCGAGCATTTGCGCAGCGGTTTTGTATTTGCCCATTTCAGATACCGCAATAATATCCCGCTTACCACGAGAAGACATAAATTCTCGCAACGCGCTGATGAATATTTCTCGGGCAATCATAATAATAGCAGGAATGGCCACTAACCAAGATTGATAGTCTTGCACTATCATAACAAGTGCTGCTACTACCATTAACTTGTCGGCAACTGGGTCAATAAATGCGCCAAAAGCTGACGATTGGTTTAATTTTCGAGCTAAATAACCATCTAGAGCATCACTTATTGATGCTGTCCAAAAAACCGCAAAAGCACCAAAATGGCTCCAAGATAAAGGCAGATAAAAGACAATGAGAAAAACAGGGATCAAAATGATCCGAAATAAGGTTATTTGATTAGGCAGTGTCCACATAATTTTTATTTTAATTTTTTTGTTAAGCAAAATGCTTAAGGAGAAATATTTTGTTGTTATTCTACACAGGAACGTCTAGTAGATATAGTTACTTATGACGTAATGCCTCATAAATATTTTTGGCTAGCAGTTTACTTATGCCTGGTACTTTTTCTAGCTCAGCAATATCCGCTTTATTTACTTCCTGTAACCCACCTAGGTGAGTTAATAACGCTTGCCGTTTTTTAGCGCCAACACCCTCTATAGATTCTAGCACTGACTTTTTACTCACTTTTTGTCTTTTTGCTCTGTGCCCTGCGATAGCAAAACGGTGCGACTCATCGCGAATATGTTGCACTAAATGCAATGCAGGTGAAGTGCTAGGCAATGATATTAATTGATGAGAGCCTGCTAAAATCAAGGTTTCTAATCCAGGTTTACGTGATTCACCTTTAGCAACACCAACGAGTAAAGGGATTCTATCTAGTCCTTGTTTAGCGGTTAGCTCGGCAAAAAAATCTTCGGCTTTTGCCAACTGCCCTTTACCACCGTCAATGAACACGATGTCAGGGAGTTTTTTTAATGATTCACTATCGGTTACTTTGAGTTTGCCATAACGCTTATTTAAAGCGAATGCCATTGCTGCATAATCATCCCCAGGTGTAATGCCATAAACATTATAACGGCGATAATCAGACTTTAGAGGACCTTCTTGATTAAAAACCACATTAGAGGCAATGGTTTGTTGTCCCATGGTATGACTAATATCAAAGCATTCAATACGACTAATACCATTAGCAAATTCAAATACTTCATTTAATGCAGCAAACCTTGCTTGCATAGATTCTTTATGACTATTTCGCGAAACGAGTGCTGTTTGAGCATTAGTTGCGGCTAACTTTAAGTATTGACGTCGTTCAGAGCGACTTTTTGTGGAAATTTTCACATCAAATTCGGCTTGCTTAGACAGTAATGATGCCAACTCAGCAACTTGTTTAAAATCATAGGCGGTGACAATTTCTTTAGGGATATTGCCTTCGTTGTTTCCGCTAGCTAATTCAGTGCCTAAGTAATGCTGGCCAATAAAAGCTTGAATAATTTCTTCGTCGCTGGTTTCACTTGGAACAACAGGAAAATAGCTTTTGCTGCCTAATATTTTATGATCGCGTATGCAAAGTAAATGTATACAAGCTTGCGATTTTATACGATATAAACCAACAACATCCATTTCAGCAGCAATACCGCTAACATGTTGTTGTTGCTGTACTTTACGTAGCGTTGTAATTTGATCTCTAAATTTAGCCGCTTGTTCAAAATCTAACTGAGTACTGGCATATTCCATTTTACTCACCAGTTGCTCAATCACCATTGAGCTTTTACCTTTTAAAAATAGTTTAGCTAAATCAACTTGTTGTTGATAATCTGTTTTCGATACTTTATCAACACAAGGGGCAAGGCAACGGCCTAATTGATGTTGTAAACAAGGACGAGATCGAGCTCGGTAGTAACTGTCTTCACATTGTCTAATAGGAAATATTTTTTGCATTAAACGCAAACTTTCCCAAACAGCGCCAACACTAGGGTAGGGACCAAAATAGTCACCTTTAACGCGCTTGCCGCCACGGTGAAGTCCTAATTTAGGGTGTTCATGAGCAGTGATTAATAAGTAGGGGTATGATTTGTCATCACGCAGTAAAATATTGTACTTGGGCTGATATTTTTTTATGTAGTTATTTTCAAGAATCAACGCTTCCCCCTCGGTATGGGTTACGGTGACATCAATAGCACATATTTGCTTAACTAAGGCTTTGGTTTTTACTGAACCAATATCATCACGAAAATAACTTGCTAAGCGTTTTTTCAGTTGCTTGGCTTTACCAACATAAATAACCGTTTGCTCAAGGTTATACATGCGATAAACGCCGGCTTGCTCTGTAACTGAATTTAAAAAGGCTTCACTATCAAAGCGTGGGACTTGGGCAATAGTTTCGTTATTTGACAAAATTATAATTTTTCGGTGTTAATCATGCCGTGGCGAATGGCTAAATGAGTTAACTCAACATCATTACCAATGGCTAACTTTTCAAACATTCGGTATCGATAACTGTTAATAGTTTTGGTACTTAAATGTAAATGTTCAGAAATGTCAGGTACTTTTTCACCCCGTGTGATCATCAACATAATTTGTAATTCGCGATCTGAGAGCTCACTGAAAGGGTTTTCTTCATTTGATTTAAACTGGCTCAATGCCATTTGCTGAGCAATTTCTGCAGGTAAATAGCGTTGACCACTATTGACCGCTCTTATCGCATTAACCATTTCATTAGGGGCAGTGCCTTTGGTTAAATATCCTGCTGCGCCAATTTGCATCACTTTGGTTGGAAAAGGATCTTCTGCGTGTACAGTAAGCATGATTACTTTTGCTTCAGGGGCAAAGTGAAGAATTTTTTTAGTTGCTTCTAACCCCCCCATGCCGGGCATGTCCATATCCATTAAAATAATATCTGGTTCAGTTTCTCGGCAAAACTTTATGGCTTCTTCGCCTGTTTCGCATTCATTAATAACTTGAAAGCCCTTTACTTCATTTAGAATTTTACTAACACCAGTACGTACCAGTTCGTGATCATCAACTAATAATATTTTTATCAACAGAAATTGCCTTTATAACTCGTTATTTTTTAGCCAACTATTTAGTAGACCAATTTGCCCATTTTTATAAGCAGCATAGGTTAAGCGTACTGCATTGCTCAAGATTATACTATCAGACCAATTAGTTTGCTCGGAAATTAACTGATAACAAACTTTAGCCTCTGGTGATAAGTAACCACGCATTTCTTGTTTGCCTCGTTCTTTTTGCCTTTCACGGTAGCGTTTTTGTTTTTCGGCATTGGTCATTGCCTTTTTTTTCTTTTTTACACACTCATCCATTTTTTTCTCAATGTGTTTTATCGCCCACTTTTATTGAGCCCTATGTTACTCCGACCGATTAATTTTGCAATACGATAGTTGATAGAAATATCAGGTGTAAATTTGATTTTTATCAGCAAAAGTTAACTTTTTAACTGTTCAGAGTTGTTTAGTGTACAAGTGTTCGCTAAAGTAGCGCCCAAGAAATTATCATATGTGTGAATAACGTCAAAATATTAATGTTAATAGTTTGAATTTATTTACAGAGACAACTTTAAATAGGTAAAAATACTTATGGCAATGGCACCACAGAGTTCATACAACAAAGCAGATTTAGTTAAAGCAGGTACAGGAGAAATGTTTGGAGAAGGAAATTCTCAACTTCCTTCTGACAACATGTTGATGATGGATCGCATACTCACCATCACAGAAGAAGGTGGTGAACACGGTAAGGGTTATATTGAAGCCGAGTTAGATATTACTCCAGACTTATGGTTTTTTGATTGCCATTTTAAAGGCGACCCAGTGATGCCGGGCTGTTTAGGTTTAGATGCTATGTGGCAATTAGTTGGCTTTTTCTTAGCGTGGACAGGTGGACCAGGCCGTGGTCGAGCCTTAGGTGTGGGTGAAGTTAAATTTACCGGACAAATTTTACCAACAGCAAAAAAAGTAAGTTTTAGAATTGATTTTAAACGCGTAATAAAACGTAAACTTTATATGGGCTTAGCTGATGGGAGCGTTAGTGTTGATGGTCGTGAAATTTATACTGCTAAAGACTTAAAAGTAGGTTTATTTACCGATACTAGCAAGTTTTAGTAATTGTATGTTGATGAAGCTAACTCGTTAAAGAATAGTTAGCTTCATTGTATTGTGCAACTGTTATACCAGCAGATGCTTGTTAGTTTCTTTAGGCTTAGTTCTTGCTGGTTTTTGTTCTTTTAGGTTTTGCATTTTTATAGGTATCACTTTGCGGCTGTATACTATCAGATTCAGGATTATCAAACGGGGTATTAAAGTTTTCTGACAATTCAAAATCACCTTCGGCTGCGATTAGTTTGTTTTCTTTAAATTTAATTGTAAAACTTTTTTGCACGTTTAGCTTTTCACTTCGGCCTGACTTAAAACGATAAATATAATTCCAAGTATCGTTATCAAACGTATCAATTATTACCGGGCTACCAAGCACATATTTCACTTGTTCCTTAGTCATGCCTACTTGTATTTTGTCTATACTTTTTTGTTCAAGATAGTTTCCTTGTGGAATATCAATACGATAAACCCAGCTTGAACAAGCAGAAAGAGATAAAGCAACGGCAATAATTGAGGTGCGAAACAACATGAAAATTTACTTTCCTTTAATATAAGTAACGACAAATTACTAAAGCTTAAAGATAATACTTTAAGTTTTAGCGGGGGGTACCCAAACCATCTTGAGATAGCTTGGCTATACTAACTAAGCGCGGCTATAGATACAAAGCTATTTTTCATTAATTTTAATTTGAGCAAGCAAATATCAGTAAATTAGCTTGCCAATAACTCTTGGGCATTAGCTAGGCTATGCTCTGAAATTTTATCGCCAGCCAGTAAGCGCGCTATTTCTTGGACGCGACTTTGTTCACTAAGTTCCGTTACTTTTGTTTCTGTGTGTTCACCATCACTAAACTTGCTCACAAAAAACTGTTGATGACCTTTACAGGCTACTTGGGGCAAATGAGTAACACAAATTACTTGGGTACTTTCGGCAAGTTGCTGTAATTTACTGCCAACCATAGCTGCAGTTGGGCCACTTATGCCAACATCAACTTCATCAAAGATGAGGGTAGGGGTGACAACCTTGTCTGCTAAAATAACTTGCATGGCAAGGCTAATTCTTGATAATTCGCCTCCAGAAGCAACTTTATTCATCGCTTCTAATGCTTGCCCTGGATTTATACTAACCTGAAAGTCTATTTTATCTAAACCATTAGCAGAAATGCTGCTGAGCTTGCTGTTAACATCATTAGTGTTTACAGCATCAATAGCGATGTGAAATTGCCCGTCAGGCATATTTAGCTCTTGCATACTCTTGCTAATTAAATGACTTAATTTTTTAGCCGCTGATTTTCTTGATGATGACAAAGATAATGCTGCATCTTGATAGTGCTGTTCAGTCTTTGCAATATCATCAATAAGAGTGTCAATTTTTGTTTCATCGCTAGATATGGCTGCTAGCTCTAGGGTTAACGTTTGATGAAAATCAACAAGGTTTTCCGGTGTTAAGCTATGTTTTTTAGCAAGTTGTAGTGCGGTAGAGTAGCGCTCTTCTATTTGAGCATAAGCTTGAGGGTCTAACTCTAAATCTTGATAATAATGTTTAAGATCTGCGCCAGCCTCTTCAAGTTGCAAATATGAATCGTTCAATATCGTTGCTACATTATTAAGCCTATTATCTAATCGAGCTAAGGCGTTAATGTTGTCACTGCACTGTCTTAGTGAATCAAGAACATTAAAGCGTTCATTTTCTGCCAAGGTTTGTAGAGATGTTAATGTAGTGTCGAGTAAGTCTTGAGCATTAGCATGACGCTTGTAATCACTTTCTAAGGTTTCAAATTCATTTGCTTGTAAGGCAAATTCATCTAGTTCATTGACTTGATATTGCAGTAGTTGCTGTTGGGCTTCACGTTGTTGTTTGCTCTGCTGTAATAAGGCTAATTCCTTGTTGAGTTTATGCCATTGTTGATAGTAATGCTTCACTTCTGCAAGTATAGGTTTATGATCAGCATATTCATCCAGTAGTTTACATTGTTGGCTTGATTTTACGATTAACTGGTGATCGTGCTGTCCATGAATATTAATGAGTAACTGACCAATTTCTTTTAGCTGCACCAGTGGTACTTGGCTGCCATTAATATAAGCTTTAGAGCGACCTTCGGCAGAAATTACGCGGCGAAGTATGCATTCGCTGCTTGAGTCTAATAATAAATCATGGCGGGTTAACCAGTGCTGTGCGCTGATATTATTTTGTACTTCAAAGGTTGCAGCAAGTTCGGCTTTTTTGCTGTTTGGCCGAACGACGTTAGTTGCTGCACGCTCACCTAAGCACAAACCTAAAGCATCGATTGCAATAGATTTACCTGCACCCGTTTCACCGGTAATAGTGGTCATGCCTGATTGCCAGTCAATATCGAGAGATTTAACAATAGCAAAATTTTGAATGTTTAATTGTATAAGCATAAATCGAGTGCCTTGGTTACTGTATAAATACTTAGGTGTAAATTTATACAGTAACCAAGGCGTTTGCAAGTGATTTATGAAATTAATTAGATGCTCAATGGTTATTAACTTTTTACTCGGGGCAGTTTTTAATAAAGTTTATTACCCCAACTTAATTTGCTTCGTAAGACATTAAAATAATCGTGATCGAGCGGGTGTACTAAGCGAATTGTACATGGGCTTTTTTTGATAATGACTTCATCGCCGGGCATAACTGCTAAAATAACATGACCATCGCAACTAACCTGCAGGCTTTCTTGGTTTTCATTGGCTAAAATAAGCTTAATTTCACTGTCACCATCAACAACAATAGGACGACTGGTTAAGGTGTGCGGAAACATAGGTACTAGTGATAAGGCATTTAAATTAGGTGTTAGAATAGGGCCGCCAGCAGACATGGAATAAGCGGTAGAGCCTGTGGGAGTTGAAATAATTAAACCATCGGAGCGTTGGCTAAACATAAAGCTGTTATCAATATAAACCTCAAACTCTATCATGCTAGCCACTTTTCCGGCATGTAGAACCGCTTCGTTAACAGCGCTGTTTGAGCTTTTTAACTTTCCATGACGGTAAACTTCAGCTTCAATAATAAAACGTTGCTCAGAGCGCGATTTACCCGCTAAAATTTGCGCTAAGGGTTCAATTATATCATCAGGGGAAAGGTCGGTTAGAAAGCCAAGATTACCGCGGTTTACACCAATAACGCCAATATCAAAGCAGGCTAAAACCCTTGCTGCGCCGAGCATGTAACCATCACCACCAACTACAATGGCAAGATCAGCTTGCTCGCCAATCTCTGTTAAAGTGCAAACTGTAATGTCATTTATCGTTAAAGAGCTAGCTACTGAACTTTCTATTAATACTTGATAGTTATTTTCAGCTAAGTATTTTAGCAATGCTAAAATTGTGGCACTTGCGCCTTGATGGTTGGGCTTACCAATAAGACCAATTGTTTTATAGTGTTGAGTCATAACAGTTAATTCGCGGTTAAAATCTCTTTGTGGGAAGTTTCCCCCTATTTGCATGGCTTGTAAAGTTTGTATTTGATAAAATGTTTGCATTTTCTTGGGGCGAGGGCTTGAAACACATAACTGAGTCCCCATAAACACAGCATTATATTTTTAATATTGTAAAATAGTTAGCTTTAATCGGAGTTTTTTATGACTACAGAGTCAACAAAATCAGAACATCAGCCGTCTGCTGAAGAACTTGCAAATGCCTCTTTAGAGCAAGAAATTGTTCAACAAGCAGAAGAACAAGTTGAAGAGCAGCATGAGCATGCTCACGAAGTTATTAGTGCTGAGCAAGAGCGCATTAATGAGTTAGAATTAGCATTAGCAACGGCACAAGCGACAGTTAGCGATCAAAAAGACTCGGTTATTCGTGCTAAAGCTGAAGTAGATAATGTTCGTCGCCGCGCTGCACAAGATGTTGAAAAATCACGTAAGTTTGCCTTAGAAAAGTTTTCAACTGAAATGTTAACAACAGTTGATAATTTAGAACGTGCTTTACAAAGTATCGATAAAGAAGATGAAAGCAAAAAAGCTGTAATTGAAGGGGTTGAGCTAACTTTGCAAGGACTAATTTCGTCACTTGAAAAATTTGGCGTAAAAGCGGTTGACCCACAAGACCAACCATTCAACCCTGAATTTCATCAAGCAATGTCTATGCAAGAAGTACCAGATGTTGCGCCAAATACTGTAATTGCGGTAATGCAAAAAGGTTATGAGCTAAATGGTCGTTTAATTCGCCCTGCTATGGTGATGGTGTCAAAAGCTGCTCCAGCAGTTGATACTTCAGCATAAAATATTTAATCGTTGATAAAGCAAAAAACCGTTAATAAGTATTAACGGTTTTTTTCTGTTATTTAACCGAGTAAAACAAGCAAAAAAGAGTTTTTTTACATTTTTTTGCTTGTAATAGTTGAAAAGCATTTTGCTGACCCCCACTTACTATTCAACAAACAATTTAATTAATTTTACTTTGCCTTTTTAGGTAAAGAGTAATGATATAGGAGCTCCCATCATGGGCAAAATAATCGGTATTGACCTAGGAACAACTAACTCATGTGTTGCTGTTTTAGACGGCGACAGTGTACGTGTTATTGAAAATGCAGAAGGCGATAGAACTACCCCTTCAATTATTGGTTACACTGCTGAAGGCGAAACATTAGTAGGTCAACCTGCTAAACGTCAATCAGTGACTAACCCTGAAAATACTTTATTTGCTATCAAGCGTTTGATCGGTCGTCGTTTTGAAGACAAAGAAACACAACGCGATATTGAAATCATGCCTTTTGGTATTGTTAAAGCTGACAACGGTGATGCTTGGGTTGAGGTAAAAGGCGAAAAAATCGCTCCACCACAAGTATCAGCTGAAGTTTTAGCTAAAATGAAAAAAACAGCAGAAGACTTTTTAGGTGAAACAGTAACTGAAGCTGTTATTACGGTTCCTGCTTACTTTAACGATTCTCAACGTCAAGCAACTAAAGATGCTGGTCGTATTGCTGGTCTTGATGTTAAACGCATTATCAACGAACCAACGGCTGCAGCGCTTGCTTACGGTATGGATAAACAACAAGGTGATAAAGTTGTTGCTGTTTACGATTTAGGTGGTGGTACTTTTGATATCTCTATCATCGAAATTGATGAAATGGATGGCGAGCATACTTTTGAAGTACTTGCTACAAACGGTGATACTCATTTAGGTGGTGAAGATTTCGATAACCGTTTAATTAACTATCTTGTTGCTGAATTCAAAAAAGATCAAGGCATGGATTTAACTTCTGATCCGCTTGCGATGCAACGTTTGAAAGAAGCAGCAGAAAAAGCGAAATGTGAGCTTTCTTCAGCGCAACAAACTGATGTAAATTTACCTTACATTACAGCTGATGCTAGTGGTCCTAAGCACATGAACATCAAAGTAACACGTGCTAAATTAGAATCTTTAGTTGAAGATATGGTTAAAGCAACCTTAGAGCCACTTAAAGTTGCGCTTAAAGATGCTGACTTATCAGTAAGTGACATCGATGATGTTATTTTAGTGGGTGGTCAAACACGTATGCCTTTAGTGCAATCTGCGGTTACTGATTTCTTTGGTAAAGAGCCTCGTAAAGATGTTAACCCTGACGAAGCTGTAGCTTCGGGTGCTGCGGTACAAGCTGGTGTTCTTTCTGGTGATGTAACAGACGTATTACTTCTAGATGTTACGCCTTTATCATTAGGTATTGAGACTATGGGTGGTGTGATGACTAAGGTTATCGAGAAAAACACAACAATCCCAACTAAACAATCGCAAACATTCTCTACTGCTGATGACAACCAAGCGGCTGTTACCGTGCATGTAGTTCAAGGTGAGCGCAAACAAGCTTCGGCAAATAAATCTTTAGGTCAATTTAACCTTGAAGGTATTGATCCAGCACCACGCGGCACACCACAAATCGAAGTAACCTTTGATATTGATGCTGATGGTATTTTGCATGTAACGGCTAAAGATAAAAATACGGGTAAAGAGCAGAAAATTACCATTAAAGCCTCTTCTGGTTTATCAGATGAAGAAGTAGAACAAATGGTAAACGATGCTGAAGCTAACGCTGATGCTGATGCTAAGTTTGAAGAATTAGTTACTGCACGTAACCAAGCTGACGGTATGGTACATGCTACTCGCAAGCAAGTTGAAGAAGCAGGCGATGACTTACCAAGCGAAGATAAAGAGAAAATTGAAGCGGCATTAACTGAACTTGAAGAAGCAGTTAAAGGCGAAGATAAAGAAGCGATTGATGCTAAAACTCAAGCGTTAATGGAAGCCTCAGCTAAGTTAATGGAAATTGCCCAAGCTAAGCAACAAGCTCAAGGCGCACCAGAAGGTGCTGCTCCTGAAGCAGGCGCTGAGCAAGCAGCTCCTGCAGATGATGTAGTAGACGCTGAGTTTGAAGAAGTAAAGGACGATAAATAATTATTTGTCTACTGACTAGCTTTATAGCATCGTTGGAAGTACTCATGTAGTAAACTACACTCCGTGCTTCCGCCTTGCTCTAAAGCAATTCAGCGACAACTAATTTATTTATATCGTTAGTTATTCATACTTATAAAAAAGCTAAAGCGTCGTTAATCGGCGCTTTTTATGTGTAATGTATTAGTAAATTAATAAGATTGGTTTCTGATTTTCTTAGTTTTTCTAAGTCAGTCTTAAAATAAGAAATTAAGCAAATCAGTATCATTCAACTTGAAGTAAAGAAAAAATTTATGTCAAAACGTGATTATTATGAAACGCTAGGTGTTGCTAAAAGCGCCGAAGATAAAGAAATTAAAAAAGCCTATAAAAAAATGGCAATGAAGTATCATCCTGATAGAACCAAAGGTGATAAAAGTAAAGAAGAAACTTTTAAAGAAATTCAAGAAGCCTATGAAGTTTTAAAAGATGATCAAAAACGCGCTGCCTATGATCAATATGGTCATGCTGCCTTTGAACAAGGTGGTCACGGTGGTGGCGGTTTTGGTGGCGGCCATGGTGATTTTGGCGATGCATTTGGCGATATTTTTGGTGATATTTTTGGTGGTGGTCGCGGTCGAGGTGGTCGTCAGTCACGTGCTCAACGAGGCTCAGATTTACGTTACAACGTCGAATTAAACCTTGAAGATGCAGTAAAAGGTAAAAACCTAGAAATAAAAGTACCGACCTTTGTAAGTTGTGATCCTTGTGATGGCTCTGGTGCTAAAAAAGGCAGTTCAGCTAAAACCTGTTCAACCTGTCATGGTCAAGGTCAGGTGCAAATGCGTCAAGGTTTGTTTGCGGTACAACAAACGTGTCCAACCTGTAGTGGTAAAGGCAAAGTGATCACAGATCCTTGTCCTTCTTGTCGTGGTCAAGGCCGCGTTGAAAAAACTAAAACCTTGTCAGTTAAAATTCCACCGGGTGTTGATACCGGCGATAGAATTCGTTTATCAGGTGAAGGTGAAGCTGGCGAGCACGGTGCGCCAGCAGGTGATTTATACGTACAGGTGAATGTACGCGATCATAAAGTGTTTGTACGTGATGAAAACCATTTGTATTGTGAAGTGCCAATTAGCTTTGTAACAGCGGCGTTAGGTGGCGAAATTGAAGTACCAACACTTGGCGGCAAAGTAAAACTTAAAATACCTAAAGAAACTCAAACAGGTAAAATGTTCCGCTTGCGAGGCAAAGGTGTTAAATCAGTACGTAGCTCATCAACCGGTGATTTAATGTGTAAAGTGGTACTTGAAACGCCAGTGAATTTATCGGGTGATCAAGCTGACTTGCTACGTCAATTAGAAGATAAAATGGGCAAAAGCAGTAAAAAGCATAGCCCGAAAGAAACCGGCTTTTTTGATGATGTGAAAAAGTTTTTCAATGATTTAAAAAGCTAATAAACTTTCTAGAGTTAAAATCGTTAGTAAAAAGCCATAAAACAAGTTGTTTTATGGCTTTTGTTTTTATAATAAAACAGATCATGGATAAAGTTATTTTCTATTTGTTAGTAAACGAATAAACCCTGAGCTTAGTAACACAATAATAAGCCAATAGAAACTACCGGCACTTATTTCAACCACTTCGACATAAGGTTCATCATAATCTGCGCTTTCAATGGATAAAGCATATAAAGCATTGCTGTCATCTGAACTGTAACTGGCAACAACATCATCATAACCCACTTGATACAAATCGATTAGTACATCGTAATAATCACTGGAATAACCGGATAAAAATGTTGTGATCACCTCATATTCATCTATGTCAGTGTCACCCTCAATCAAAAAGCTATCAGTAGTGAAATAGTGGGTCCAAGGACCGCCATTTTTACTTATATACAATAATGCGTACACTTCTCCTATTTCACTTTCATTGTAGCTATAAATATCTGCATCAAATGCAATGCTAAAGGTTTGATAAAAACCATCGCCGTCATAATCATCTTGTAAAAAGCTAGTTGCGCCATAAATAGCAAAATCGGCAGTATAATCTTGGCTTAAATTTGAGTTGCTTTTGTTTTGCAAACTTAATGCCCTAGGCACTTGGTTTGCAATTAACTGTGGGCTAGTTAACAAATCAGCTCTGCTTTTACCACTTGCTTTACCAGTTAACTGATCAGGCATATCGTTAAGCTTATTAACAATTACTGCTCTTTTTTGCTCGCTAAACTCTGCTTTTACTAAACCGTACGAGATAGAATACTGGCTGTCGCTTAGTTCACTGGCAGTTGTTTGTATAAACGGAAACAAGCTAATGGCACTAATAACTAGCCACTTGGTTATCACTTGTGCTTGATGAATTTTATTGGTGAACATATATTTTCCTTAACAATTTGGTTGATGCTGCTATTAAAGCCCAGCAAAGATGAATACAAGCTGAACATTTGTTTTTCAATTTTGAATTGTGTGTTCAGCTGATATTCAGTTGCTAAGGTTTATGATATTCAATAAGCTATGATTATAAATATTTTATCTTAGTCCTTGGAACCACAATGAAATTTGCACAAGCTTTAGTTTTTCTTTTTGCCACCAGCATTACGATGAGTGTTGCTGCGCAGGGAAACTTTGTGTCAGCAGTTGCTACCATTAAAAATAATCAGAACGGTAAAATGCAATTAAGAGTAAAAAGTAGCAAACAAGCAGCTCAAATGGCTAGAGGGCGATTTGGCGGTAAGGTATTAAAGGTGCAAAAGCAAAAATCAGGCTATCGCGTTAAATTAATTAAAACTGATGGTCATATCATTTCAGCTTTTGTAGATGCCAAAACCGGTCGAATTAGTGGGGGATAGCAGTTATGCGTTTGTTACTCATTGAAGATGATGAAGCTCTGCAAAAAAATTTGCAAGGTCATTTAATTGCTGCGAATTATTTAGTTGATTTAGCCAGTGATGGTGAAACGGGATTATTTCAAGGACAAGAGTACCCCTACGATGCCGCTATTATTGATGTTGGATTGCCAATTGTCGATGGTATTAGCGTTATTAAACAGTTGCGTGAAAAGAACTTTGGTTTTCCCATTTTAGTATTAACGGCAAGAGATAGTTGGCAAGATAAGGTTGCCGGTTTAGATGCGGGTGCCGATGATTATTTAACTAAGCCCTTTCAACCCCAAGAGCTACTTGCACGCTTAAATGCACTTATTAGGCGCTCTGGTGGGCAAGCAAGCCCGTTAATAAAAAATGGCCCGTTAACGCTTAATACTAAAAGTTTTCAAGTTGAAGTAAACGCGCAAAATATAAAGTTAAGTAGCTCTGAATATAAGTTACTTGAATATATGATGCTGCACCTTGATGAAGTTACCTCAAAAGCGACTTTAACAGAGCATATTTATGATCAAGATTTTGACTTAGACTCTAACGTTATAGAAGTATTTATTAGGCGTTTAAGAAAAAAATTAGATCCTAATAATGATTATGGGTTTATTGAAACACTGCGTGGTCATGGTTATAAATTAAAACGATTAGCAGTCAATGATTAAGCTAATAACAGCGCGTTTTTGGCAAGTAAACTCGCTAAAGGTTAGGTTACTTTTAAGCACTTTAATTATGACTGTGGTTATGTTGCCAATTATTGGTATTACTCTCAGCAATGCTTTTGAGCAGCAATTAAATTTATCTATTAAGAACGAATTAAAAGCCTACAGTTATTCTATCTTTACTGTTGCAGAAGTTGAAGACAGTCAACTAGTGATGCCTGAATTGTTATTGGAGAACCAATTTAATATCAGTCAGTCAGGCTTGTATGCTTTCGTTACCCCGTTGCGTAAGGCTGAAGTGTTAGCTCAACCAACAGAGCCTTTATGGCAGTCGGCATCTTTACTCACCATGGAATTACCCAATAACTTACCCTCTCCTGAGGTAGGACAAACCTCATTTTCAAAAATAAATCTAGCGGGTACAAGCCACTTGCTCTATAGCTTTAGTGTTAGTTTTTCAGATAATGGTCAAGCTTTTGAGATCACTTTGCATTTAATTAAGGATCAACAAGCGTTTTTAGCAGCACTTAATGATTTTAAACAAAAATTATGGACATGGTTATTGTTGTTAATGGCTGTTTTTATTGTGGTGCAAATGGTTTGGCTATTGTGGACTTTGAAACCTTTAACAGTACTAAAGCATGAGATAGAAAAAATAGAAAAAGGGCACAAAAAAAATCTTGAGGAAATCTATCCTGTTGAGTTGCATCAAGTAACACAGCAATTAAATACTCTGTTAATAACCGAAGAAAATCAACGTAAGCGTTATCGAAATGCACTAGCAGATTTAGCCCACAGTTTAAAAAATCCTCTTGCAGTTTTGCAAAGTAATACCTCAATTTCAACAGGTACAAGTGAACAACTACAACGTATTAATAAAATTATCGAACATCAATTGAAAAGAGCGCAAAGTGCCGGTGAATCCTCATGGTATTTAGGTGTGAAAGTGAATCAAGTGGTTGAAAAGCTTATCGCAACCTTAGCTAAAATTTATCAAGATAAAAATTTGTCGTTCATTTTGGAGCTTGATTCAAATGCCGTATTTAAAGGTGATGAAGCAGATTTAATGGAAATATTAGGCAATATTTTAGACAATGCTTGCAAAGCCGCCAGTAACAAAGTTGCGATAACTGTTGTTGTGGTTGGGAAAAAGTTAACCATTGAAATTGCCGATGATGGCCAAGGTGTTGAAGCCGCTCAGCAAGCGCTTATTTTATCTCGTGGCGGTCGAGCCGATACTTATCAAGCCGGGCACGGTATTGGTTTAGCCATTGTTAATGATTTAGTCACTAGCTATCAAGGACAGCTTTTCATCGGTAATTCATCGTCACTCTCAGGTGCTGTTTTTACCCTTGTTTTTGAATTTTCTAACTAGCTAATATACTCAACAATTATTCAGCTTATGTTCAGTTTAGCTTTGTTATCCTTGTAATCTAGCATTAGTTATCAGGATTTTAATGATGAAAAATTACCTTTATTTACTCAGCTTCGTTCTTACCGTTTTGTTCAGTGCAATTTCACTTGCCCAGCAGCAAGGTACTCAGCAAACACCTACGCCAGCGTTATCGCAACAAAGTCAGCAGTTCAGTAAAGCTGAACTAGCACAAATGCTAGCGCCTATTGCTTTGTATCCTGATAGTTTATTAACACACATATTGATTGCCTCAACCTATCCAATTGAAATAGTAGAAGCTGATCGCTGGCTTAAAAAAAATACCGCGTTAAGCGCAAAAGAAAAATCTCAGTTGCTAGAAAGTTTTGATTGGGATGCCAGTGTAAAAGCCTTAGTCGCTTTTGAGCGAGTTTTAAATAAATTAAGTGAAGATTTGAACTGGACGCAACAACTTGGCGATGCTTTTTTACAAGATGAAGCAAAACTATTAACGAGTATTCAAGCCCTTAGAAAAAACGCTGAGCTCTCTGGTAATCTCGATAAAATGGCTAACATGAACGTTAGTTATGAAGATGATAATATTGTTATTGAGCCAGCAGAAAAAGAGGTTGTTTATGTGCCTTATTATGATACGCGGATGATCTATGGTGCTTGGTATTGGCCTTCATACCCACCTGTTTATTGGCCACCACACCATAGTGTCTATGTTAGTCATTACAATCCTTTTTACTGGCATTCAGGTATTAATATCTCTTTTAATTATTTTTTCAGTGCTTTTCACTGGAGCAATCGTCAGTTGGTTGTGGTTAATCCGCATCGCTCAAGCTATTACCGTGGTCGTCATCAAATTACCCGTGGCGGTTATGCTAAAAGATGGTTGCATCAACCAGCGCATAGAAAAGGTGTTGCTTATCGAGGTAAACATATAAGTAAAAAATATCATAGCAACAGGGGAAACTTGCATCGCACTAATAAACAAGCACACCTGAGCCAACGTAATAATACTGAACGTCATTTTAAACAAAACCTAGCAGTAAAAAATCATGCTGTTACGAATAGACAAAATCAGCAAGCTCATACTAAAAATAGTACGATTTCACGCCAAGGCTCTAAGCCTCATAAAACTCAGCCGCATATAGCAAGTGTTAAGTCTAAAGGGCATAGTGAAAATATAGCGCAGCAACAAAACATCCATGCAACCAAAGCAACAGCTAAAAGCCATTCAAAAAAGATTAAAACACACAGTAAAAGAGGTAGCCGTAGCTCAAGAGGGCATGCAAATAAAAGCCAAGGCCATCAATCTAAGTCTGTGCGAGGTCACCAATCACAGGGAAGAAAATCTCGACATAATTAGTGTTATACCAATTTGATTAAATTTCTTCCCAACTCAGAGCTATGCTCGATGTTCAATAACAAGGCAAATTTGTTTAGATCTAGTCACTCTAAATCAAATAAATTTAACGCGGTTAGTGGGCATCGAGCGAGCTCCCAAAGGGCGAGTTTAAAAGGCTTATATGCGGCGTTATTGATTTTGACAAGGGAACAACCATTCTCTTCAATCAATGCCTTGCCTCTAAGCCTTTTAATTCTCGCTGAGTGGGAAAGAACTT